>JACCDR010491606.1_pt1 | contig 36986 bp, 57 predicted proteins | sample 7446431 | NCBI WGS metagenome assembly JACCDR01 (sample SAMN15323443, study PRJNA562643) | freshwater metagenome | isolation source: river surface water | place: USA:Blue River Watershed | collected 2017-08-17 | reverse complement strand
TCCAGCGCCGTGAAGCGCGCCACCGTCCGTCCGTCAGGATAGGCGTTCAGAAAGCGGGCGCGTTGATCGGAGGACAGAACGCGCCCGGTGTAGCCGGACGCGAAGTTTTGCAGTGTCAGACGTTTAGTTGTGCAGCAAAGACGTTTTCTGTGCGGCAGCATTAAAGGGGGCTTTACGGCCCCCTTTTTGCAGTCTCAAGGCGTGGCGTGAGGCAGGACCGTGACGATCCCGGCCCAACTGCCCGCAGACACAGTTGCGTTGGCCACATCGGACAGCCGGATCGCGAGTTCTTTTCGGCGTTCTAGATCGATCTCAAACGGTCGCAGCGCAGGTGATCCGTTCACATACACACCCGCCACGGAAAGTTTGCTCGATTCGGTGCCGTCATTGTGGATGGTCGCCGAAAAGGTCACTGCCACCCGGTCTGAGTATGCTTTGGCCTCGTCCGGCAAGTCAGCCATCAGTGCTTTCAAGTTGTCCGGGTTCGAGAAGTACCCCACCTCGACCACGTCACCGTCAGCAGGCGTCACGCCCACATAGATCGGCATATCACTGTCGACCTTCTGGTTTACCTGCTCCAGGACCATTTCGGACCCAGCGGTGAAGTTGGCGAAGTTCGAGAACCCCTCGGTCGAGCATCCGACAAACTCGATGGCCCCAAAATGCTTGTCCAGCGTCGGTGTGAGCATCTCTTTGGCTTCGGCGCACTTGTCTTCGGAAGGCACTTCGAAACCGAGTTTTAGGTCCACCGGTAGAGCCGTTCCGTCGGTGGCAACCGATGCAACATCGGTCAGATAAACATCCGAAGTGACCTGAGTTTTGCACCCGGCAAGCAGCACGGTGGCGAATATGAGGGACGATGAAATGCGGGGCATGGCGGCACCTTTGAAGACAAAACTGCCGCAGCTTGGCACAGCGCTGGGCACATCAACAAGGGAAGTAAGAAAAAGGCGGGCCGGGTGATCGGCGCTACCACATCGAACTGCCTACCAGGGCCATCACCGCCTCGTCAGTTCAACAAAAGGACGCTAACCCAAAGCATCGAAAACGGCAAGGCGAGTGCAGGGGCGTGCAATCGCCCCCGTCCCCTGGGGTCAGGCGGCTTGCAGCAGCGTGATCGACATGCGGCTGGTATCCTGTGCCAAAACCGGCGACGTGCCTGTCACTTGGACGCGCACATCCATCGTCTGACCCGCCGTCAGGACCACGTCCACGGTGCCTTGCACGATGGCGACGGTTGTCGAAGCCAATGAGCCAGCCAGCATTGAGAAGCGCGCCCCGGCCACCCGGATTTCACCGTAGGGCAGGCTCAAACCTGTGCCAGTGATCACCGCCGATACACTGACACGATAGATGCCGGTTACGGGTGCTGTCCAAACGCCAGTTCCAGTGTCCAACCCCCCCTTCTTGTCACCCGATTTGCTGTTCCACAGCACTGCATTCAGGGTAGCGCTGGTCAGGGCCTGGGTGCTGCCCCCACGGGTGGCCCGGACGAACACCGCGCTCGGGTCATTCAGCGCTGACGGACCGTCTTTCGTCCGGTTGCCTAACACTTCCAGTTTATCGAGACCGCCATTCAGGGACATCAGCCGCGTCTTTGCGGTGCCACCCGCATGGTTCGTCGGGAAGAAGTTGCCTCGGATGCTGTTGATGCCCGCGTCCGCCCCCGTGTCGTTGTAAATATCGCAGTCAATGATCCCGTCGCAGATGTCGATCCCAGCACTGTTGACCAGATGGATTTCGCCCACGTTGGCACCATCTCCGTAGAAGTGGCATCCGACGAGGCTGTAGCCCAACGTCACATTCTCAGCGCGCAGGTTGTGCCCGCTGTTATGGTTGAAGTCGCAGCTGACGAATGTCCCGTGACCATGGTTTCTGTTCGTCGCGCCCGTCAGGGTCACAGCGCTGGTGTTATCGACGAACTTGCAATTGACGAAGGCGTTGTTTGCCGCGTCGATACTCGCCGCCAAAGCGTTGCCGGTGGCATTGAAATTCGTGAACAGGTTGTACTCCGCTCCTGCACCGGGGGCCGCTTCCAGACCCAGAGTGTTGCGGTGCACACCGCAGTTTATCCACTGCCCCCGATCTGCGCGCTTGCCGTCGACCCATGCATTGGTGCCATCCAGCAGGAAGCCCCGCCCCTTGAAATTGCGGGCGCGTGTGTTCGTCATTTGGTAGCGCTTCCCATTGGTGATGCGCAGCCCAATATCGGTCGGAACATTCGCCCCAGTCACCAGATTGCCGATAAGGTCAAGATCGCCATCGAAAGACCAATCGATGATGCTGTCAGCCCAGAAGATGGCCTTGGTTTCGTCCGCGTGGCCGATACGGGCCCCGGCGAAAGTCCACTTGTGCCCGTCCTTGAGCATCACCGTTTCGTTGACGATGTAGGGCACATCGCTGGCTGGAACGAGGAATGATTTGTACGACGGCAAGGCCGCTGCCTTCATGAACGCCTCGGTATCGGCCTGCGCGTTGCCTCCCACCGCGCCAAAGTCAGCCAAGTTGAAGCCCTGGGGCAGCGCGCGGGCATAGACCTTGACTGGCGGTGTGGCGTTGTTTGCCAAATGCGCATCGCTAGCGCTCAGCGGTGCCTCGTCGAACAGCGATGAACCGAGCTGCCAGACTGTTCCGACCCCGCCAGCGGCCCGAGTGCTGGAGGCAAATGCAGCCCGACTGGCGTAGCGGAACGTCGGGTCATAGAGTGAAGCGGCGATGCGCGCGGCCTCTGCACGATCTGCATCTAAATCTGCTTGCGCGACTGCGCCATCCAGCGCCACCCGCTTTATCAACACAGTCTCCGTAAGGGTATCGATAGCCGTCGTCAGATTGGCAACTTGTTGTTCGATGGTCATGTCATTGCCCTATGTAAAAGCGAATTCGTTGATGAAGCGGGCCTGACTGTTGGCAAACGCTGTTGCCATTTGCAGCAATGGACCAGCGATCTCGTTCCGCGCTTCGATAGCGGCGGCGGCAGCAGCCTGGCCTTCAGGTGAAAGCCCTCCCGGCACGCCTTGCGGGCCCGGCACGCCCTGCGGACCCTGTGTGCCTTGTACCCCCTGCGGCCCCCGATAAATCGCTGCAAACTGTGCCGGACTGGGCAAAGCGATATCACCAGGCACCGTCACAGGCCCGGCAGGACCAATGAGTGTCAGATCGAGATAACTGTCCAGCGTGCTCATTGTGTTACCCGTGCCAGCACTGTGATCGTCATTGTCGAGCTGTTGATCCGCACCGCGCCATCTGGCGATATCAATTCGACATCGACATTGAGCTTCGCGACCGGCCATGCGGCTGTGGTCCCGGCCGGGCAGGTCAAAGACACTAGACGCTCGGCGCGATCTACCCAATCCACCGTCAGATCAGACACCAACGCGCCATTTGCCTGCCGTACCTGGGCGCGGGCGGTCCAGCCGGTCAAATCTGCCACCGCCACCCCGGCAACGACGGGATGAAGGCGCAGCGGCAGGGCAAACGTCGTGCCCTGTTTAAAGCCGGGGGACACATCGGTCATGTCGGCGCTCCTTTCTTGGCTGTGATCGATGTTGTCAGGCCACTGCCGGTCAGGCTGTGGCGGACGGTTTGCAGATGCCATTGCCCGTCAAGCTCGGGCCGCGACATGCCGGTCAAGGCGACAGTGGCCCCTGCCAGAAGCGCTGCATTGAACCCGGCAAGCGTGGCAGTAAGCGTCATCGCGGACCGCGCGGCGGTCTTCAGCTTGGCCTCGGCCGCGCGTCCCGCTTCCTCGGCCGAGGCGTGGACATGGCGGATGCGCAGCACCGGCTCACCGCTGCCTTGCCGGACAACCTGCACCTGCCCGCCGCCGACGTCGCACCACTCAGCTTCGACGCAGCGGTAAATCTCGCGCGTGTCCAGGTCCCAAGACCAATCGGACAGCATCGACGGACGCAGCACGGGCGGCACCAACGCGTCCCCCGCCGCCGTCAGCCCGTCGCCCCGGCGTTGCAGGATCAGAGCACCTCCCCCGGCCTTTGCCGTGGCGTCCAGCGTCTTGGCGATGCGGGTCAGGAAATGCAGGTTGCTCTCTGCCGTCTGGGCCAGATAGTCCCAACGGGTCGCGGCGATGCTGGCGCTGATCAGCGGGCGCAGACCCACCTCACTGGCCACGGTCGCCACGATCTCGCGTAGCGTCTTGCCCTCCCAAGCGCGGGTGCGGGGGGCGCGGATTGGCCCCTTCAAGTCCGCCGCCGTTGCGGTGATCCGCATCGTCTGCGCCGGATGCGATCCGGACAGCCCGTCGACGGCAAAGGTGCCCATCGCCGCCAAGGGTGCACCCCGATAGCCCAGCGCCACCTGCAACTGGGCGTCCAGATCGGGCAGCGCCACGCGCCCGCTGCGATCATCGACCTCGATCTCGACGCGGTCCGCCTTGTCGCCGTCCTCATCGGTCACGGTCAGCGACAGCAGCCGGTCGCCGATCCGGCCCGACACATCCTCACCTGCGACCACGATCCGAAACGCTGGGGTCATGTCCGCCCCCACAACCGCACCTGACCCACCACGACCGGCTCGGCCACCTCGGGCAGCGTGATGCTGACACCCGCTGCATAGACTGGGCCCAGCGCGGCCAGGCCGGGGTTGACGTCCAACACGGCGGGAACATGCTGCGCCGATCCCAGCTCGCGCTGGCAGATCATATCCAGCATGTCGCCGTCGATGGTGCGATAGACCCGGCTCATGGCAGGTCGCCGCCATAGGATTGCAGACGGACCGTGAACTCGATCTTGCGGGGCGCGCCATCGGCCATCAGAACAGAGCGCCGCTCTGTCACGTCCACGATGCACCAGCGGTACCAAAAAAATCCAAGGCCATCGACCAGGATCAGCGGCACGCCGGCGCGCGCGATTAAGCGCATAAGTTCCATCTGCCTTAAACCGCCTTTGAAGTGGGGGTAAATGACCCCTTCAAGGGTGATCTCTTCGGCGTCGGGGCCAAGGAATTGCATCGCCGGGGCGCGACCGATCCGGTCCTGTTTTAGCCAGCGGTAAGATGCGGATCGGCTGAAGGTTTGATAGTTCGCCTGGTTGACACCGAAGCGAAATGACCCCAGCGCCATCATCACGAGGTCAAGCATAAGCGCCCCCGTCATGCTGGGCGAACCGGGCCTCGCGCTGCATCGCCTCCAACTCGGACCGCACCGCGCGGGCAATCATCTCGGGCGATTGTCCGGGGGCCGCGTGGATATTGAGCGCCCCAATCGACAGACCGGCATTACTGCGGGGCCGTGAACCGGCCAGCGCGCGATTGGGCACGATGTAGCCATCCCGCGACGGCGTGAACAGCTCGCGCCCCCGCTCGCCGGTCATGTAGGTCTGGCCTGCGCGCACCGGGCCGCCAAGCTCGCGCAGCGGGTTGCCCATCTGATCATAGCCCGAGGTGGTATCGACCCCCGTCGTCTCACCATCGCCCATTTGGGTGCCGCTGGCCCAGTCCCAGGCCTGCTTCATCCAATCCGGCACGATTGCCGAAAGCTGCGCCTTGATCTCGGCCACCATGGTCGTCAGCACGGACCAGATGCCGTCCTTCAGGCTTTGGATCATCGCGAGCCCGGTATCGAACAGGTTGATCGCGAAGGCGTCGTAAAGCGCGGCCTTGATCCCGGACAGGTCCCAGCCGGTCAGATATTCCAACAGGCCCACCGCTGCATCGGTCATGAGCTTGAAGGGGTTAAACTCGGACAGCAGCTTCAGAACGCCGTTCAGCAACCCGGTGTCAAAGGCCGCGCGGACGGCGTCGATCTTGTCTTGGAAGTAGCCAACGATCCCATCCCAGTTCTGATAGATCACATAGGCTAGACCGGCGATGGCGGTGATGACCGCGATGATGGGATTGGCCAGCAGGAAGCGCCCTGCGATCAGGAAGGCGCGCCCCAGCCACAGCCCCGCATTCGCCACCCCTGTCAGCGCCGCACGCAACACCCCGCCACCGACAAAAGCCATGATGCGTGCCAGTGGGCCGATCATCCCGAACAGTCCCCGCGCCACGACAAATGCGCCGCGTCCCAGCGTGAACAGCCCCGTGGCTGCACCAAACAGCGTACCTTTGAACAGCAAGAATGCCGCCGCCCAGCCGACGACATCCCAACCGCCGACAGCCTGGGCAAAACCGTCCAGATAAGGCCAGATCGTGATGAAGGTGTCGCGTACCCAGACGCCCATCTCGTAGATCGCAGTCAGACCGAGCATCATCGCGCGGGCCGTCTGTTCCGCCCAAGCCTGCAAGCGCCCATCGGCGGCGGCGGCGTTCAGAAAATCGAGCAGCCCCTGAAGGCGGGTCTTCAGAAAGTCAAAGACCCCCGCATCCATCACCATGCGCTGGAACTTGGTCCAATAGTCCATAAGGTTCGAGATGATCCCGTTCCAAGTCTTGGACATATTCGCAGACGCCCCAGCGTTGCGTTCCGCCAGCGCCTCGATCAGCAGGGTGATCTCCGCTCGGCCGAGCTTGCCCGCCGATGCCATCTCCATCAACTCAGCGGCGTTCTTGCCAGTCTTCTGTGCCAACAAGTCCCAGACCGGCACGCCGCGCTCCAAAAGCTGCATTGCCTCTTCGCCTTGCAGCTTTTGCTTGGTCCATGCCTGCCCGAGCGCCAGCACGATCCCGTCAAGCTGCTCAGCCCCGCCGCCCGATGCCGCCATCGTATCGACCAGCGCCTGCAACGACCCGTTGGTCGGATCGATGCCAAAGGCGCGCAGCTTGGCATAGGCGGCGACAGTGTCTTCCAACTCCAGCGGCGTGCGGGTGGCGAAGTCCTCGATCCACGCCATGGCGCGCTTGGCACCCTCTTGCGACCCTTCCAGATTGGTCAACTGGACCTGAAACCGCTCGAACTGCGCGGCGGGGCGGACAAAGGCAGCGGCCAGCGCGGACAAGGTCCCCGAATAGGCGGCAACCGTGGCGGCGGCGGTGCCAGCCGCGCGACCGACGCCCAGCATGCCGTCGCCCATCATGCGCGTCCCGCGCTGGATGGTTTCGGCTTGCCGCATCAGACCCTCTCCGCCGATCCGTTCCAGCGTCCGCATGGCCGCGCGGGCCGGGGCGGTTGCCCGGTCCACTAAACGCAAGATCAACTGGACGTTCAGATCGGCCATGGGTCACTCTTCCTGTTGCGGTTCGCGGGCGCGGGCCCGGTGCCACCAGTCCCCCAGTTCCTCAATCGACATCGGGTCCATGTCCCGAGGCGACCAGCCGAAGACGACGGCGATATCCGCCATCGTCTCCTCAACCTCGTCATAGCCTAGTGGGGCTGACTGTCCCGCAGCGCGGCCAACTGCTCCGGCCCCATGAAAAAACCCACCACCGCCCCGGCCATCGTCAGGAAGTCGGCAGGGTCCAGCCCGGCCACATCGGCAGGTAACAGGGCGGGCTCTGTGATGCGCGGCAACAGCCGCTCCATCGCGGCGACGTCCATTTGCAGAACGTCGGTCAGCTTCAGACCGCGCAGCGCCCCAACCTCGGGCTTGCGCAGGGTGACTTCGCCGAACTTGGCATCGCCACGGGTGATCGGGGTGAGCAGCTTTACCTTTTGCATTGTTCCGTCCTCACACGCCCATCGCGCGGCGCATCGCCGCAAGCTGATCGACCCCGCCGATGCGCCGGATGCCCGCGACCTTGTCGATCTCGATCAACTCGGCCCCGTTCATCTCCAGCCGGTAATAGCGGACGTCCCAGATCAGCTTCAGGGGCGCATTGGTGCCGGGCTTCAGATCGCCGCTTTCGGTCGACGTCACCAGACCGCCGATGGTGGCAATGATCGTATCGGTGTCGGTGCCTTCCGGGCTGACCTGGGCGGGGCGCAAGACCAGACGCCGCTGGTTGCCCAACATGGCGATCAACTCGGCGCGGTGTTCGGCCAAGGTCACCTCGGCCGACAGTGCCTCGGTCCCCATGTCGATGCCGACCGGGCCATCCATGCCCGCATTGCGCATGGCCTCGGTCATGATCTTGGGCTGGGGCAGTTTCGCTTCGGACGCGATGCCGAAGTAGCTGATCCCGTCGATGAAGGCGTTGAAGTTGCGGATCGTGCGCGGCAGAGCCATGTCGGCCTCCTCAGTTGGTTGCCGCCACAGCCGTCACCAGCTCGTCATAGTACGAGCCGTTGCGCTGTGCACGGAAGGTCAGGTGTTCCAGGGGCGCGGGCGGCTCGATGTCGAAATCGAGCGTCAGCTTGCCCGCCGCCAGATCGGCGGCGTTGTTCAGTTCCGGGTCGACCCAGACCCGGCCGCCCAGGATCGCGCCCCGGGCGCGCAGGCTGTTGAGGTAAAGCTGCACGCTGTCGCGAATGTCGCGCAGCAACTGCTCGCTGAAGGGACGATCCATCGCCCACAAGAGCGCCGCCTCGACGCTTTCATAGACCATGTCGGCGGTGCGGCGGACAGGCAGGAAAGCCCACAGCGGATCGGTCGCCGTGGTGCGGTTGCCCCACAGACGGAAGCCGTCCTTGCGGATGATGGTGGCGATCTCGGCTTCGTTCAGCCGGTTCGCCTGCGTCTCGGGGTCCGAGATGGCAAAGTCGATGGGGCGCGCGGTGCCGACGATCCCTGCGATCACGCGGTTGGACGGTGACCACCAGAACCCCTTGGTGGCGTCGGTCGCAGACAGCACACCCGCCACAAAACCCGATGCGGGCAGGGTCACGATATCATCGGTCACACTGTCCAGCGCCCTAACAGCAGGATCAACGATGTAGAGCCGGTCCGAACCATAGTTGGCGCGGTCGGTGATGGCATTGGCTTCGGTGCTGTTCGGCCCGTCGGCAATAACCACCGCGCGCAGGCGCTGCGCCACAGCCAAAAGGGCCGTCACCACGGGTTGCGCTTGGGCGGGGGTATCATTGGAGGTAAAGCCTGGGGCGGCAAGGATGCGCGGTTTCTGCCCCGTGGCGTTCTCGGCCGTCAACAAAGCATAAGCCCCGGTCTGGGCGGCGGCAGTGCCCGCCACATTGGCCCGCGTGGCAGCCGCATCATTGCCCACCGCCACCCGGACCACGATCATGGTCGACACGCCCTGGGCATAGGCCGCGTCATAGGCCGCGCGCAGCGTGCCGCCCGCGCGCAGCCGTGTCGCCATGCGCGGGCCGGTCACCAGTACGGGGGTGTTGAGGGGGAACGGCTCATCCGCGCCGCCGATCAGGCGGGTGGCGGCACCCGCCACCACGACAGTCGCGCCGGTGCCACCCGACGGGTAGGTCACGGCGACCAGCGCATTGGCTGGGGCATTGCCTTCGATGGCGGCTTTGACTTGGGCGGCAGTCGATGTGACGGCACTGCCCGCACTGGTGGCGAGGTTGACGACGATGGCACTGCCCGTCACGACGACGCCAAGCGCGGCGCTGGGGGTGCCGGGGTTGCGCAGATGCACAGAAATCGCATTCCCTGCCACACCCGCCGTCTTGGCGGTGAACACCAACCCGGCATTCCCGACGCCCAAGGTCAGGGCGGCGGCGGTGGCGGGATCGGCGGCAGGCGCGGTGCCGACAAGGCCGATGATGGACGAACGGACGGTGTTGATCGGGCGGATGCCGTCGTCAATCTCGACGATCTCGATCCCGTGCAGGAATTGGTCGGACATGGATCACTCCGGGTAAGGACGCCGGATGACCCCGGCAAAGCTGCCCGGTCAGGTGATCAAAAAGGGGGGCTTTAATCGCCCTTGAATGGGTTCGGGGGAAAAGCATCGGGGGGCACAATGGCCCCCCGTCTGTCTTCAGCTTGCCCCCGTTGAGGGGCGTCTGTCAATCGGGCGCAGGTCAGTCAGGCGCGGGGGGAAGGGGCGGGGCCCAGCCGAAGATCAGGTCTCCCAAGTCGTCAGCCGCTTCGGCGGTCAGATCATGGGTGGCGGCATGAAAGCCCAGCAACGCGAGAAACAGCGGATGCATCCGGGCGATATTGGCAGCACTGGCCCAGTCGATCTGCGCTGCAATCGGGTCGACAGGCAATGCCGCCAAGGCCCCGGCAAAAGTGGCCGGCCAATCACCGCGCGCCGCCGCGACGGCCTCGGCCCCCGGTAAGATCGACTGTGCGACCAGCGCTTTCAGAAAACTGGCGCGGTCGATTGTTACCAATGCGCGCCAAGCAGCCCGAACTTCGGTTTCCGTCAAGGGTTCGGGAAACACCGCAATAGGTCGTCCGTCTTCGTCGGCCTGAATGACGGCACCTCGTCCCTGCTTTTCGATCAGGTCTTGATGGGCGGCATCGGTGATTTCAACCGCGTCAGGCGGGATGGCATCGCCATGGATGTCAGGGGTGTAAAAGCCTTGGGTGACTGCGGAATAGAGCATGGATATACCTTTAGTTTCCAATCGCGATCCAGCGAACAGAACTGTCCGCCGACAGGCCAGCATTGCTTAGGGTGGTTTGGTAGACCGTGGCGACAGAGAATGTCGTGGCGGTCAAACTGCCGATCTCGACGCTTTCCACCGCGATGGCAGAGTTAAGGACAGCAGTCCCGACGATGCTCCGACAGGCTGTCGGAAATGCAATCGGGAAGGTAACGGTCACCGGACCCGACGATGATGTCGCTATGGTACCCCATTGTAGGATCAGCCCACTGGGCTGGAGTTGATAGCCATTCGCACCAAAGACCGCCCCAAACAGCGCATCGGTCACTGCAACTTGCTCGCGCCACGGCAGCCACGCGCCTGCAACCTTCCGGCGGCCCCAAGCACGGTCAGACCCGAGTGCCCACGCTTCTTGTGTGGCCTCGGCCGTGCTGGCCCCGGCGCGGTGTTCGACGGTGAAGGCAGTGCCAGCGACCGGCGCACCGATCACACCAGCCGCCGCCCGATAGGTGCCCGTGGCGGTAAGAGTGTCCAAGTTGCCAACCAGCACCCCAGTAGTAAGCCCGATCCCGGCCCCGTCGATGACTGATTTCAAAAAGGCGGTGCGGTTGCCCAGAAGCTGCGCCTGCCAGTTCATCAGCCCGCTGTCCGCAGCCGGATCGACTGCGCCGCCCGTGGGCCACCAGCCGTCCTCCAGACGCGGGATTTGGGTCTCCCACTGCGCGACCTGCGGCAGGTAGTTCAAGCCTGCGATGTTGACCATTTAGGTGACCTCGTAATTGTAAATCCCGCCCAAGGGCACGCTTGCCCCAAGGCTCCAGACATCCCGACCTAAGACGTGACGCACGCCGGACAGGGTGATGCGGCGCAACCGGCACCGCACAGGCGCGACTTCGACCAGACGCGCGGCGAGCAGGTCCGCATCGGCCCGCGAGATCGGCGTCAGGATGTTGATGCCGTAATCGGCCCAATGCCCGGATGCGGCCAAGCGCCAGCCCCGGCCAAGCGGGCGTTCCTGCCCGAGCTGCGTTTCGGCCCAGCCTTCGCGCAGTACGGCGTCCCCGTAGCCCATCGCCGCCAGCGCCCGTTTGATGGACCCCACCGTGCCCTTGCGCCGATGGACCTCGACCGACGCGGCGATCACGGCCCGTTTGCGGGCATCGGTCCAGTCGCTGTCCCAACTGTCCACGCTCAGCCCCCATGCGAGCGAGGCGAGGAACTGCGGTGGACAGGCGGCGGGGCGGGATAGGCTGGCCACATCAACCGGCAATTCAAACCCCGGCGCAGTCGCGGCCTCAATCGCGCGCTCGGTCGCGGTGCTGTTTGGCGGCAAGAGTGACGTCATGCCTCGACCTCGACCGTGATTGCCACACCGGCACACCATGCGGCCCCGGTCGCGGCGGGCACGATATTGGCTGTTGGGCTGGTCAGATCGACAGCCAGCACCCCCGGACGGTGCAGCGCCGCGTACAGACCCGACAGGCGCACAGCGCGTCCCAGCCGATGCACTTCGGCGGTGTATTCATCCACGGCGGCACGGGCAGCGGCTTCAACGGTGCCCGCGTCCGGCCCCGCACCAACGGTCAGGGTCGCTGTGACCAGGTAGGTTTGCACATCTGCCGCTTCGACCTGCACCTCATCACAGAGAGGACGCACATCATCATCGGTCAGCGCCGACGCGACGGTATCCAAAAGGCCCTGCGACGGGGTGCCATCGCCTTCGGTCGAAAGCACAGTGACAAGCACCACCCCCGGCGCGGGCGAGGTGATCCCCGCATCCTTGACCAGACCCGAGGCGGACAGCGCGTGGTACAGGTAAGCCCCGCGCGGACCGGCCGTCGAAAACCCTTCCAGCGCCAACTGGGCGCGGGCGCGCAGGGCGCTGTCGCCTTCCATCACAGCAGCGACCGGTGGGATGGCAGCCGGGTCAGCCGGTGTCAGCGTCAGTCGCGCCACCCCGAACAGGGCCACGACATTGTCCAGATCGGCCCCGGTCGCCGTCGGCAACAGGACCGCGCGGGCGGCATCGTTGATCCGGGCCCGCAACAAGACCTCCCGATAAGCGCAGACCTGAAGGACCTTCAGCAGCGGCTCGCTTTCGACCGCCAACACCGCCTCCAGCTCGGGGGCCAGCGCAATCAGCGCGGACCGCATCCCGGCAAGGGTTGTCTCATAGTCCAAGGCCTCGATGATATCGGGCGGCGGCAGGCGCGACAGATCGACGGCGACATACCCGCTCATGCTGCCACCTCGACGGTGACGATCCCGGCCTCGCCGGTCAGGCGCAATTCGACCCGGCCCGCGCTGGCGGCGGCAATCTCGACGCGGCGCAGCGCGAACTCAGGCTCCCAGCTGTCGATGGCCTCGGCCGTGGCGGCAAACAGGTCGACCACGGTTTCACCATTCATCGGCTGGTCGATGATGTCGGGAAGGTCCGACCCGTAGTCGCGGCGCATGACGCGGCTGCCCTTGGGCGTGGACAGGATGTCGCCGATGGATTGGGCCAGACGGACCTGATCATCGATCAGGCGTCCGGTGCTGCGCGAGGTGCCGATCATGTGGGCGCTCCTGTGACCGTGCCGATGCTTTCGGGGTGGGTGTGCTGAGTTAGGCTGATCCCGGCTGCGACGACGTCGCCGGTCACGGTGATCGTGCCATCGACCCAAAGATCACCGATCACCCGCAACGTCCCGCCGCCAAGGTCCATCGTGGGCGCATCGGCGGATGGGGCGACGGCATTGCCATCGATGGGCAGGCTGCCCAGCACAAAGCCCCGCGCCAGATCGCCCGAGGGTGCCGCGACGGTCACCTGTTCGCCAACCGATGGCATCCACGTCATCCGCACCGCGCCGGACCGCATCTGCATGACCGGGATATCGGCGGTTTCCAGATCGCCCAACCGCACCCGCGCGCGCCCCGTGGCGATGTCGATCGACACGACGGTGCCGACGTTCAGCATGGCCCCGATGCGGCGATCCGCCTCTGCCCCGGCAAAGCTCATGCTGCGTCCTCCGGCCCGAACACAAGAAACAGAGGCCCGAAATAGAACAGGCGCTCGTTTGTCGTCGGGTCTACGCGCCAGCCCAAAGCCCAAGCCGCGCCGATGCCAAAGCCGATCATGCCACGCCCCCGATCTCTTCGCCGCCGACATAGACCGAGGGTGTGATCGCCGGGGCCTCGGGCAGCGGTTGCAGCGCGACCTCTTGCTCCCAGGTGATCGCGCTGATCGCGACCCCGGATTTGCGGATGGCTTGCGTCACCAACGGCTCTTCGGCGATGCGCTTGGCGGGGCCGATGCCCGCCCGCCCGAACCGGGTGTCCGGCAGAAGCTGAAGGATGACCTGCGCGATGTTGGTCGCCGCCGTGTCACGCGGCAGGCCCAGCGTGTCCTTGGTCAGCACAAAGGCCGCCATGACGACGCTGTAGACTTGATGGGGCCCAGACAGCGCGACCGCTTGATCCAACCGCAACCGGCTGACCAGGACGGCGGGCGTCGCATAGGCAGCACGCTGCACTTCGTCCAGGTCGAGCCGTCCGACGATGCCTTTGCAGGTGGCCAGATCAGGCAGCACCGCACGGATGCGCGCGGCGACGATCTCGGGCAGCTCGGACAGAGGCAGGTCGGTCACCGCAGCACCTCCTCGACACGCTCGATCACCAGCACCTCGATGTCAGACGCATTCTCGACCGACAGGCCAAGGTAAGGCCGCGCCGGGATCGGCGGATGGCCCGAGGCGGTATCCCCGCCAAACTGGTGGATCGCGCCGTAGATCAGGTTGGTCCCGACAGCGATGTCCGAGCCGGTCACAAGGTTCTGAATGCTGTCGCGCAGGTTGCCTTCGCCCACCAGCAGGGACCGCGCGGTCTTCTTGGCCAACCGTTCGGCGTAACCCGCAGACCACGGGGCCCAAGGTGTGCCGTCAGGCGCGGTCTTCTCATCATTGATCCGCAGTTTGGTCTGGTCCTCGACCAGCCCCCCCACCTCATCCGCGACTTGCGCCAGCAACTCCGGTGACAAGCGGGCCAGTGCCGCCTGCGCGGCGGCGCTGTCGAGACTGACTTCATGCACGACCCCGGCCATGTCAGAGGCCCCGCATCTGGTCGCGGGTGAAGATCTTCTCCGGTCCGCCCTGGACGATGGGTTGCGGGCGGTCATAGGCCGTCGCATCCGGGTCCGGCGCGGGCATGGGCGTCGTGAACGCAAGGCTGGCCTTGCCTTCGCCGATCTTCTTCAGATGGCCCAGCGCGTCTTCGTATCGGGTCCGGTGTTCGGTGGTCGCCACATCCGCCGCCAGCGCCAGCCGGTACAGCGCGATGTCCACGGTCAACTGCCGCAGGAAGGACGGCACCTCATGCAGCGGCAGGGCGTAACGGGCGGCGAGGTAGGTATCGATCTCACCCTGCGCCGCGTCGATGGCGCGGGTGACGGCATCCGCATCCGGCAGGCCGTCGCGGTCATGATCGGCCACGACCAGCGCCTGCGCACCGTAAAGCAGGACGATGTCGGCTTGGGTGGCGTAGGTCACTTTGTCACGCCCTTCACCGCCCACATGACGGCCTCTTCGATCTTGGTACGGGCAAGAGAAAACTCGCGGCCCGCCTTGCCGCCGTGGTCTTCCAAAAGGCAAATGAACAAATCGCCCGCCTGCTTGATCGCCTGCACCTGTGCCAGTTCTTCTTGGCTTAGGCTGCGATGACCCGGTGTCGCGGTGGCGGGGCTGTCGGGTTTCGCGGTCATGGTGGCCTCTTGGTTTGCGCTGGGGGGCTCGTCTTGTGCTGCGTCGTCCCGCCCCCCGAGGATGGCACTCGCGTAAGGCCCAACATGCGGGCTCCGGTATTCCTTGGGGGTCTCCCGTCCCCCTGTCCGCCGGGCATCACCTTTGGGGACGAAACCCCGATGCCGATGCAGGTGATGCTTTCAAGTTCGGGGCGCGGCGGCTTCCCCTGGTATTCGTTGGGGCGCGCGCGGGCTGCCCTCCGCGCGCGCCCCTTCGGCGGTCCCGGTGATCCGGGTTCCGACCGAAACCGTCAGGCCGCTTTCACCTCGGCCCAGACCTCTGCCATCAACTCGGCCGTCACGCCCTTGGTGTTCTTGCCCAGCGCCTTGCGGACCGCATCGGCCTTGGGCAGGCCATCCTCGCCAAAGTCTGCCGCGTCCAGCTTGGCCAGTGCGGCCTTGACCAGGTCGCGCAGCGCAGCGGCATCCGCCTCGACCGCCGCACCTTCCGGCGCGGGACCGATGTGCAGCATCTTCTCGCCCACCAGCACTTCCCAATCCTCTTTCGAGAAGGCGCTGACATCGACAACCGTGCCTTCCTTCGTCCAAGGGCGACCAAGACGGAAGAATGGCGAGATGGGGGCGGCGGCGGCGAGGGTCACGAGAACTAGCTTGGCCATGATTACGCCCAATCCATTACGACGACTTTAGCCTTGCCGAAGTTGGGGTTCTCGCCCCCGTTCGGCAGGGTCCGCACGTTGACGATGGCATCCGCCGCCGCCTCATTGTCGGCGTTGACGAGCAGGATGTTCGGCACGATCCCGAGCGGACGCCCGCCGTCACCTTTCAACTTTCGCATCGCGACACGCCCGGCATCGAAGTTTGCAGCGTTCAGCACGGCACTCGACTTGCGCGCCAGTTGCCAGAACCCGTAGCCTGCGTTGCAACGATAGCGGATGCCCCACTGGTAGAGGTCTTTGTTGAAGACCACATCCGAGCTTGACGCATCGAATTTCATTTCCAACTCGGGCTTGGTCCGCTCTTGGAAAATGAACGGCTTGAGCACCTTTGAGCAGTCAAGCAGGTACCACGGCGCTTCTGTTCCGGCGACCACGTTCGACACGGTGGTCACACTGCCCGTACCATCGACGTTGGCATAGACCGGGTGATCGGTATCGAAGAAGTACTGCCCGTCGAAGCAGAGCGAGGTATGGCCCGCCGCGATAACGTTTGTGACCAGACGGCTCGGGTGCTGGGCGGCTTCTTGCCCCATCGACATTGCGATGGGTGCGTAATGGCCGAACTGGTCATCCTCGATCTGGGTACGCTGCACACCCAGGGTCGCTTCATACAGCTTGTTCTCGATGCTGTAGCCAGACGCCTTCATATCCTTCACAAGGCGGTCGCCAACCCACTCACGCAGCGTGGGGAAGTCACCCAGCCAGCCATAGGTGTTTGACGCCGTGGTCGACGGCACCAAGGTCGCGACCTGATCCCAGAACGCCCCGGCGCGCATCTGTGCGTAGCCGTCTTGGAAGTTCTTTTTGATGCCGGTGTTGAGGGCGTTCAGAATTGCGGCGGTAATCATCGCCATAGCCGGTTACTCCTTTTTCTCAGTCGCGCGGGCAGCGCGAAAATCGTCGGGCGTCATGCCCATCTGGTGGCAGACCGCCAGCTCCTCGGCGCTCAGCGCATTGGGCGTGTCGGACGGCGATTTGCCATCCAGACCCGACGACGGCGCGATGACGGGGGCGGCGGCGATGTAGGACTTGAAGCGCTCAAGCCCGCCCGCATCCTTGCAGGTGGCGATGTGATGGTCGCGCGATGACGGTGCAATCTTGCCGACGGCGATAGCCGCATCGACCGTCGTGGTGATCTCGGTCTCGCGCCGTGCAGCGGCCTCGGCCTCGAAGGCATTGATGCGGTTCAGCGCGAGCTGGTGATCGGCGGCGGGCACGAACTTCGTCGGGTCCGGCGTCTGGGCGGCGTTGCGGGCAGTGTCCCGCTCGGTCTTGATCGCGTTGATCGCGACCAGGGCATCCTGCGCCGTGGCGGCAGCGGGCAAGCCCAGGGCTTCGAGCACGGCTCGGTCCATCGGGGTCTCCTGTGTGGTGCGGTTCAGTGCCGCCATTTCAAGGTTGGGTTGGTTGGTCAGGCCCGCACTGACCACGCGACCGATCTCGCCGGTCGCGTAGTCAAAGGTGAACACGGGCGAGAGGTAGCGATAGGCGCGCGTCGAGACGAGCTCTGCCCCAATCGGCGTCCACTCTACCCGACCCCACAGCGCCCCATCCCGGACCTCGATGCCCTTGATCCAGCCGACGGCAGGCGCAGGCTCGCCCATCGGTGCCTTGATCTCGGACGAATGCTCGATGTCGATCTGTGGCTCTTTGGTCGGATCGAAGCGCGCGGCGACGGCGGCGGGATCGGGCATCATCCACCAGCGGCCATCGCGCCCCATGATGCGCGGACCAGCAGGCACCAGTTCCACCCAATCGGGCGCGGTGCCAGCTTCGGAATTGAGGGCGAGGCCCAGAAGGTGCGTTTGCTTTGCCATGCCCGGACCCTAGCCGGGGGGACTGGGCTGCATCGCCCTTGAAACTGTTCGGGGGTGGATGGCCGCGCCAGCGCGCCAGAGAGCGCCGCTCGCACCTCAGAGGGTAGACGGAGTGCCGCCGTTGCGGCAACCCCCTTTAAACCCCCTTTAAATCGTGTCTGTGGCCCGGTTGTGACCGGGGCAGGCTGGCAGATTGCCACTTGGGCAGGTCATTCGACCGGTTCAGCTCCGGTTTCCGCAATCAGGGCCTGCCAGCGGGCCTCTGCGCCGCGCTCTGCGGCGGTGACGATTGTCGCGGCCTCTCCGCGCGTGGCCGTCACGATCCAGCCGGTCACGGCGTCGAAGGCCAGCACCAAGGTGGGGGTCAGCGCATGACGTCCTGTCGTCAGTGCGGCGGCAACCTCGGGCACGGCATCGGCCACCAGACCAGGCGTCTGCCCGATAGATACGACAGCCCCATCGACCACGGTCGCAGGCAGGCGGGCGATGGGCACGCTGCCCGGTGCCTCGCCCGTGACGACGCGCGCCGCGCGCCAACTGGTGGCGATGTCACGCAAGGCAGTCTCGGCGACCTCGGCGGGCAGCGCCCCGATCTTGTCTGCCAGCATCGCCTCCATCCCTTGCCGCCTCAGCAGGCCGGGGTTGCGCTGCCAGCCGGGATCGATCCCCAAAGGCACGATCTGGACGTCGCCAGTGCGCGGGTTGACGAAGGTGGTATCGGGCACGTCCGGTGGCGGGCTGATCCCGCGCCGCTCGGCCTCGCGCCGGGTCACTTGCCGTACCCAGCATTTGCAGCCCCAGCCGTTGGGGGGCATCCACTCATCCCAGAACGGACTGTCCGTGGCGATGATCATCCCGGCCTTTTCGACATGCAGCGGGCGGTGCTGTTCGGACGGGCCGGTGCGATACTCCAGATAGGGGAACGCCGCCTTGGTCCGCTCGATCCGCTCCCACTGCCCCGCCGCGCGGGCGCTGCGCAGGTTGGCGTCATAGACGACTTTCAGCCGCCGCGCCGGGCTGCGCCGGATTTCAACCAGGTCTCCGGTCAAGGGGTCTTCATATTCCCGCTTGCCCAGCCATTCAGCCAACCCCGGCCGCGCCAACCAGTTCGACTTGAAGGTCTCGAAGGTCAGGCCGTCATCCAGCGCCCGCCGCACTTCGGCCTTGGCCGCTTCCAGCAGATCGATCTCGGCCATCTTCGCCACCGCAAAGGCGACAGCATGCTCTTCAGGCTCGACGTCCAGCCACGAGAAAGACGGCTTCAAGCCCTTGTTCTTCAGGAACCGGCTGGCCTCGGGCGGCGGGCCGGGATCAAAGCTGTATCCGGGGCGGTCCGGATAATCAGCCATCGCGGTCATCCCCCAGCGCGCGCGCCTTGAACATGCCCTTGACTAACGTGTCCACCATGATCGCCGTCGGCATCCGTTTCAACGCCTCGGGCAAGCGGGTCAGCAGATCGTCAAAGCTGTCCGATGCCTCGACCGCCGCGCGGATCGCCACCTCCATCGCGCCCGACACTTCTTCCCAATCGGCCATCATCTCGGCCTCGATCTCCGACAGATCGTCTTCGGTCCCCTCGGCCGCGCGGTTCAAGGCCAACCCCATCCGGTTACGCGCAGGCGGTGGGGCCGTGGCGGCAACGCCACCTGCAACCTCGTCACCCTGTTCCGGGTCACTGAACCCCAGCTTGCCGCGCAGCTCGGACGCGCGGAACGTGACGCCCCGATCCATCAACTGCGCCGCACCGTCGATCTTGACCTTGATGTCTTCAGGCTCGGCGATCTCGATCCGGATTTCCGGATATTCGTCCTGGACGCCCCAGTTCCAATCGACATAGGGCCGGACGATGTCTCGGTTGATGGTCGCGGCTACATCCAGCGCGTCATCCGCTGCAACGTCGTGGCGCACTTCGTTATGCACCGTGGCCTGCGACTGCGATGACCCATTGTCGGTCGACATGGTCTGGCCCAGCACGGCCTTTGAGACCTGCTCATCAACCCAGCGGGCCAAGGACTGGAACACCACATCGGTGCCGGTTTGCGAGATGCCCTTGACGAACTCGATCTCCATCGACTTCGGTAGGACCGCCGCCGCATCTGTCCCGATATTGGCAACCGCGCGGAACAGCGCTTCGACGTCCGCCTTCGTCGCCTCGGGACCATAGCGGCCCAGACGCAGGGGCAGGCCGTAGGTTTCGACGAAGGCCATCCAGTCCTTCAGCGTGTAGCCCTTGCACATCCAGCCAAAGGCCACGAGGCGGGCAAGACCGCCGCGCCGTGTCAACCCCGACTTGCCCGATGACCGATGCACCGCCCATTTGCCCGGCCACAACTCATCCCCCGTCACCGGCGCGGACAGCGTCAGCAGGCGCAGATCGTCCTCTTCCTTGTCAAAGGTGAAAAAGCGAGGGTCGCGCCAGACAAAGCGACGGGGTTTCCAGCGAGCACCACGTGTGTCCCAGTCGATCTCGATGGCGGCATAGCTCTTGCCGATGGCATCCAGCAGGTCTTTGACCAGACCCCGAAAGCCGGTGTGATGTGCGATGTCGCGTTCGACGCCCTCGGCGATCTCCTTGGACTTGGCGTCGTCGCCCGCCGCCTTGACGGTCGGGCGCACCCCGGACACCGCCCTTTTGCGGATGCCCAGCAGCGCACCATAGTGCATGTCGCGCTCTTCCATCTCTTCGGCCAGCGTCAGGTAGTCGCGCATCGACCCCAGATCGCAATCCCGCAAGATGCACGCCAACCGCACCGGCGTCAGGCCCGAGGCCGCGGTGTCCTGCCAGACCTGCCGCACGGTGGTCATCCCGGCGTCAAGCTGGGTCTTGGCCATCTGGGCCCGCTGCATGGGGCGGCCAAAAGCGTCAAGCAAAGCCATTACCAAAGTCCTTTCGTCGCGCCGAACCCGGCAGTGGTGCGGAAGTCGCGATCTTCAAATGCCGCGCCTTTGGGCACCGGCTGATAACTGTAGGGCTGGTACTGCGTCCGCGCGGCGCTGGTGGCCAGCGCATAGGCCCAGAACCGGTCGGCGTGGCCATCGGTCTCGCCATCCGCCACCAGGCGGGCGATGCCGGTGTCGCCCACCACCTTCTGGATCGCGTGCAGATCGGCCCGCAACACGACGTCGCCCGCCGCGATGCGCAGGCGCTTATCCTGAAACCGCTCCTTCAGGCTGGTCGCCAAGTCCAGCTTGCTGGCGGGCGTGAACAGCACCCCTTCCACCCGGCTTTCACCGTGGCGGCGCTTGGCATCTTCGACCGGCTTTTCGCCCATGCCGGTCTGGTCATGGCGTGACCGCACCACGCGGTACCGCCGATAGACATCGTCCAGGATGTGATCCTGCTCGGCAAAGCTGATCCGCTTCTTGGCGATCACCTCACGCGTCCAGAGGACGTCGCCCACTTCCTCCAGCACCACCACGACAAACAGGTCATTGCGTGCCGCGACGTCCACGCCGACAAAGCACGGCCCGCCTTGGTAGAGCGACGGCAGACCGGCAGCGGGATGTTCACAGGATGCGATCAGGTCATAGTCCAGCCAAGCGCTGGCCTCATCCATCCACTGAAGCTCATATTCCTGCTTCCACGCGTCCTCATCCGCCATGCCCTTGCGCAACATGTCGATGTCGCGATCCAGCCCTTGGCGCACCGCCTCGTAGATATCGACCACGTGCCGGGACCAGACGCTGTCCTGCGCGGTCATCAGCTCGTAGAACTTGTTGCCCTTGCCGTTCGGGGTGCTGATCACCCGCAGCTTCTGTTGGCCCTTCGAGATCACGGGAAACAGAGCCGCCCAGATCTCGCGCGACTTTGCGTGAAAGGCGAATTCGTCCAGGATCACATTGGCCGAAAAGCCCCGCGCTGTGTCGGGGTTCGCAGGCAGCGCCGTGATGCGCGATCCATTGGGGAACGCCACCTCCAACGACTTGTAGACGGCGTCCGGTCCCTTCTCTTGCGGGGCGCGGAACTCGCCCTCATGGAAGGTCGGCTCGCCGCCTTTAAGCAGGGTATTATAGACCTCATAATAGGCCTTGGTAAACGGCTTGATGACCTCGGTCATCATCTCGGCCGCTTGCCGCTCGCCGCGCGACAGGATCACCCACCGCGTCTTGCGATCCTCGGCCCAAGAGGTGAAACAATTGTCGGCGCATTCGCCCCCGGTGCTGAAGGTCTTGCCCGTCTGACGGCTGAACATGCCGATCTTGAACCGGCTTTTGTCGTCGATCCACGCGCGCTGATAGGGCAGGAAGTTGATGACGGGTTTCATCCGACGCGCCCTGTCCGTTCCCAGAGGGCAACCGGGTCTTGGTTCAGCAAACGGGCGAAGGCGTCGAAGGCGTCACGCCCGCGATAGCTGTTGAAGATCAGACCCTCTTGTGCAGCGCCGCGCAGGAAGAACATCACTGCCGCGATCTCGGCCGAGTTGTCACCACCGCCGCCTTCTTTCCGCGTGTCATCAAACGGCATGTGCTACTCCGCAAACCCCATGATGCGCCGCGCCTTGGCGGCTGCCTCGGCATCAATGTCCCCGGACGCGACAGCCGCGTCCAGCTTGGCCCCCTGCTCTTTGCGCTCCTTCTCGCGCATGACCTGGACGATGCCGGACGACGACATCACGTCCTTCATCATGCGGGCGAGGAAGTGCAGGTTCTGCGGGCTGATCTCATCACCTTCCTTGGTGATCTCAGATTGCATCACCTTGAAGGCCAGCGTGGTCAGCATCTGGAACAGGACGTTCTGGCGCTGTGCCTGATCGTCCATGCCCATCTCGCCAAGCCATTCCTTGGCCCAGTCGGATGCCTGTTCCTGAAGCCGGACAAACTCGCGGTATTCGGTGCCATAGGCATGCAGCGCACTTTTCTGGATGCGAAGTTCAGACCCGGTCTCTTCGAGCTTCCAGTTCAGGTCTTCGGCCAGCGCCTCGTAATCGCCAAAGCCACGCGCCACCAGCGCCTCTTGCAGATAGCGCCGCAGTTCGGCGGGCAACGAATCGACCTTGCGGGGCACGGGCATGGCGTCAGGCCCTCGGGCTGGGGCGTTGCACCTCGGGGTGCGTGGCGATGCCCTTGGCGATCTCGACCCCGCGCGCTGTGCCAGTCACGACGATAAACTCGGTCCGGTCCTCATAGGCCACAAAGCCCTGCTCCTTCAGCCACGCCAGTTCGGTGATCACCTGGTCCCGCGTGGACGGCAGGCCCAGACCGCGCAGCACGTCCTGAAGGATCGGCGCGTTGCCGGTGTATTCGGCGCAGTCCGCCAGATGGCGCAGGATCGCCAGACGGCGGTGCTTGCGGACGGTGGATGCGTAATCGCTGCTCATCTTTTGCCTTCCAACAGGTGCTGCTCGTGACGGCTGACGATGTTTTCCAGCCGCCCCATGATGTCGGACTGGCCCCGGATCACCGCCGACATGGTTTTCATTTCGCCCTTCAACTCGGCCATCGCGAGTTCCAGCGCGTGAAGGTCCGCACTGGACGGCAATGATTTCTGCGTCTGTTCGATGGTGTTCAGGCGCAGATCATGGCCGTCGGCGCGGTGGGCCAATTCGTCGATCCGCTTGGTCGCCGCCTTCGCCGGACCTGAAAAGATCGTCCAGACCAGAGACCCCAGATTGAGAACTGCCAGCAGCGCCATGGCCCAAAGGACCAGCGACTGGACAGAGGTATCAGAAGGGCCGCTGACCACGGCGGCGGTCGCGGGGTTCACTTGTCACCTGCCTTGCCGATGGCGCGCAGGACAGTGTGACCGCCCATGTAAAGCGCGGCATAGGTGCCGGTCAGGGTCATCAGCACATCCCACGGTGCGGGCGGCAGGGCCACCTTCCAGACCGCGTTCGCCACATGCAGGAGTGTGATGTTCCACAGCCACAAAAAGCCGATCAGGTACATCATCCCCGGACGCCACGCCCGCATCCAGTAAGGCTCGGTCTCCTCGGCCTGAAGGCGGGCCCGGAACATCTCGACCTCCAGCGCCAGCAGTTCCGGCACCACCGGTTCGGTCTGCCGCATGGCGTCGATCACCCGGCCCGGCTCGGTCTCGGCCAGCCCATCCAGTTCGTCGGGCGTGACACCGGCGCGGGTGGCAATATGGGCCAGTACGTCACCGGCCACGGCCCCCGCATCATCCCCAAGGCGCTTGGTAAGCACCTTTTCGACCATCTTGATCCCGGCCTGTGCGGCCAGCCCTGCCAAAGCGGACATCAGAAACTCCTCAGGAAACGGGCCACACCCGGCACACGGGTCTGGACTTTGGCCGCGATGACGTCGCGGTAGCGATAGGCGGTCCACAGGCCGAACAGCACGGCCCCGGCGATGACCAGGCTGTCAGGAACCGCGATACCGCTGACTGCATCCCAAGCCCCAGTGGCGCTGCCCGAGGCGGCGACGGCTGGCACCCCAACTGCGGGCACGGCCTTGGCCTTTGCATCGATCCGGCGTTGCAGAGTGGACAGGGTGGCCCGTCCGACGATGCCATCGACCGTCAACCCGTGATCGCGCTGGAACTGGCGGATGACGCTGGCATAGGGGCTCGCAAGCGTCAGCCCGATATCGTAGCCCAGCGACTTCAACGCGGCGGCGGCGGCTTTCCGCTCTTCCAAGGTCAGCGACAGCGCCCAGACAGCGCGACCATTCGCGGTGGGTTCAGTGACCTGATGTTGGACCGCGTGCGAATAAACCCGATCCAGCAGCATCGCCGCCTCGCGTTCGCGGCGCTTGACCAGACCGGGCAAGACTTTCCCGCCGCCTTTGGTCCACAGCAGAAGCTTGGCCTTGATCGGATCGCGACCGGCCTTCTTGCGCCACAGCGTGACCCAACTCGCGCGGCGGATGGCCCCGGTATTGAAGTGGAAACTGACCCCCGCGTCGAACTGATGCTGCTTCGCGGCAGGCATGGCGGCGGCAACGGCGGGTTCATAGCTCTGGCGCAAGGCACGCTGCAACAGGTTGGTCGCCTCGGCCCGCGTGATGACCATTCCCGGCTTGGGCTTGACGACACCCGAGGCAGCGGTCAGCCCTGCCCCGATGGTCCATTTGCCAGCCGGGCACAGGTAGGCGCGCAACACAACGCCCTCTTCGGCCTCAAGTTCGGCAATGCCGTTGGCGGATGTTTGCATGGCGAAGCTCCGGGGGATTTGCTCACCGGACCATCGCAAGTTGTGGGGGGTGTTTGCGCCCTTGAACCTTTTCGGGGGTGACCGTTTGGGCGCAGCCGGTCACGCGTCGTCACTCTGCCCGACAGGCCTAGTCCCTGTCAAACGGCAAGCTGAACTGCCGTGATCCTACCTCTGCCTCGATCTCGGCGCGGTAGTTGCTGACGGTGCGGGTGTGCAGGTCACAGGCCAGCGCCACCTGTTGCAGGCTGTGACCGGCGCGCAGCATGTCCATCGCCTCGCCCTTGCGCCGCTTCACGCCACGCACTGACGCGCAAGGCAGCGTGATCGTGCCATTGCCGATGCCTGCGATGATCTGTTCCGCTGCCGCCTCGCCCACCACTTCGGCCAGCTTCGATCCCCGCGCGCGGGTGGGCAACTTGATCTGGCAGCCGCCCCAGCGCCGCAACAGCGCCGTGGTCAACTCGACGCCGATCAGCGCCTCGATCTCGCCTGCAATGCCGGGGAAGGTGGTCATTTGCGCGCCCTCGACTTGGGCTGGCGGTTCAGCATGGTCTGCACCTCCAGCGTGGTCACGACCACATCGCCGACGATCACAAAGGCAACGCCATCCACGATCACCGACGATGCGCCTGCTTGATGTCCAGCTTCGACACGATGGCCGATCTGTTGCCGCAACCGTTCGATATCAAAGCCGCCCGCGCGCTCCAGATAGCGCAGCACAGCATGGTCGCTGACCTGGACGCGGGGCTTTTTCATGATTGCGTCCCGGCCCCTTCTTTCGCCACCAGACCCTGCGCTTCGTCGGCATGCGGGCGGGCAAAGGCGATAGCCGCAGTCAGATCATCGCGGATCCAGCAGGGCTGCGGCATCACGTTCAATGCAAGGCGGCTGGCCTTGACCAAGCGCCGCACACATTCTTCCAGATACAGAGGGTCACGGATGGGCATCACAGCACCTCATCGAGATCATCAAGGACGCTGTCGATCAGGCCCTCATCGACCACGGTTTCGACGATCAACCGCGCCAACTGATTGGCATGAATGCCACGGCGCGCGGCGGCAGGGCGCAGCCGGTCCAGCAGATCGACCGGGAACAGGATGGTGCGGCCATGCTCTTCGGCAGGGCGGCTGCGGCGCTTTGATGACCGCAAGGCCGAATGCTCCAAAGCGGACACGGTCTTCGGTTCGACGCCGATTTGATCCGCGATCTGCCGCGTGGTCAGACCCTTGCCGCGCAGGGCCAAGACGGCGTCAGACCGAGATGGATAGCCCAGACATTGCGCGCACATCACCGCTTCTCCAACTCGATACCAGCGCGGCGGCACATCGCCTTCAGTGCCTGCACCACGTCATTGATCTTCTCGCCGTCCTGAAGCGCATCGATGTCAATCGGCACCGCACCCCATGCCGCGCCGAACCGCTCGCGCACAAAGGCGTTCAGCCCCGCCGCGCCCCGCTGGGCGACCTTGCCGTGGGTGAAGAGCATCCCCCACAGCTTGTGCGCAAAACGGGTGTCGGCACGCGCGGCCATCGGGCGACCGCGCCCGGTGCCCTTGAACCCCATGCGCTTCAACTCACCGACAACGGCGGTGATCTCGGCCTCGGTCATGTCGGCAAGGCTTTCCTTGCCCACGACACGCAGTTGCAGACTGCGGCGGGTGTCATCGTCCAGCTTCAGGTCACGCGCAGCCACGCGCACCAGACGGATCAGGTTGGTCTTTGACATCACACACCCTCCGCCAGTTGCGGGGCCGAGGCGCGGAAGGCGCAGATCAGATCGGTCTCTGCGATCTCCATCACATCCTTCGCTTCGAACGGCTGATACTTGGTGCCGTCGATCAGCCGCACGTTCGGGCTACCCGGTGCAGGCCACGCAAACAGGCGCAGACCGCGCAGGGTGGCCGCGTCGTCAAGCGCAGCCTGCGCTTCGGCGGCGGTGCGGTAGGGCAGAACGAACAACTCGAACTCTGCCCGCGACAGGCGGCGGTTGGGGTGGAAATAGACCTTGAAGGTCTGCATCGGAGGGTCGTTTCGCATGTCATGCTCCTTTGGGCAGAAAGGTCCCCCGGCGCTTGAGGCCGGGGGAAGGTGACAGGGAGGTGGCGCGGAAAGCCCGCCGCGCCGTCGGGACGTCAGCCGGTGGTGGACGGGCGGGGATAGCCGGACAGCGCGGCAGTGACTTCGTCCCGCGTCACGCCCAGATGATCAGCCGTGCGCTGTTCAATTGTGGTCAGGTCCCCGGCGGTTGGTACGCCGCCGATCCATGACAGCCGACCCTTGGCGACCAGGTAGTCAAAGTGGAACCGGATCGCGACACGCCGCGCCTCATCGGCGTCCATCATCAGGCGGACGTTCGACCCGGCCAGACCGATGGTTTCGGCAAGCCGCTTGGCCTGCCGCGCCGACGCGCCAGCCGCCGCACGTTCACCAGCGGGTTCAGATAGCGATGGGTCATCCCGAGGTTACGACGCATCACATCACCTCCGCGCCGCGCAGGATCACGGCCCACAGCAATAGGCCGACGAACACCGCTGGAATGATCCACCACCCGCTCGAAGCGTTCTTGCGACACATCGCCCTCACCCCTTCGCCAGATCGATGGACAGGGCCTGCCAGCGATCCTCGCAGGTCTCGCGGCGGTAGAAGCGAATGTAGGTCTTCGACCCCACCACCTTCATCGCCTCGCGCACCGCCTTCATCGCCGCCTGCCAGCGTGCGTCCTCGATCTCCAACCGAAGCAGCCCGAAGATTTCGTTGCGGTTGATCTGCCCCGGCTTGTCGGTCGAAAAGGCCCGTTCGACGATGGCCTTCAATTCCGGCCGCGCCGAAGATGCCCATTCCGTCAGGCATTCATCGACCAACTGCTTGGCAATCTGAAGCTCAGGCCCGAAGTCGATGCGTTCCGCGTTCTGGATGCGGATCTGCATCAACCCGTCGTGGGTGGTCAGGGTGATGTTGCCCTTCTGCCCGCCACGGGTCTGCCCATACTCCTGTGCCAGCAAAGCGACGAAGCCATAGGCATCTGCCAGCGTATGGGCATAGAAGCGGCTGACCTGTTCAGACAGCGCGGCGGCAAAGCCGAAAACCTTGCGCGTGACCTCATCCTCCAGTTTGTGCTGGGGTTTGATCAGGCGCAGCGGGACCTTCTTGCCGGTCGCGTCGAGCATCCCCAGCTCGCCGCCGATGTCGATGATGCCGTCCGGGATCGCGGCAGGGGTGAATTGTGAAACCATTTAAGGCGTCCTTTACTGGGGGTTCAAAAGCGTGCGGGCGTCGTCGGGGACGTCCGCACCGGGGGGCAGGGCGCGCAGACCAAGACAGGCCAGCAACAGCGCCATCGCCTCGATCTCTTCCGTCGAAATCATCGTCACGCCGCGTGGGCTGCCATAGAGGTCCACCTTGCCCAAGGCGCGGGCGCTATCGACGATCATCTCGCCCAGATCGACAGGCAGGACCTTAGACATGGCCCACCCCCGGCGCGTGGCGCAGCATCTGGACAGCAGTGGCGACTGCCTCGGCCGGGCTGAGGTCCGGTGCGCGCAGCACCGATGAAACCGACATGATGGTGACCGCCAAGGCGCTGACTTCGGCAGCACTGGCCATCCCGCGCAGGGCACGGGCGGCGATCTGACAGACCGCCTCGGCATTCCCTGGCACCCACTCCAGCGCGAACTGTTCAAGCGCTTTCACATCACGGGCATAGACCCGGTCATGTTCGATGCGCAGGCTCACCCGACCGATGCTGTTGTTCACGGTGGCGTGGTCCCGACCGCCAAACAGCAGGCCGATCTGGGCATTCGACAGCCGCGTCAGGCGCGACAAAAGGAAGGCCAACTCATGGCGCGGCCAGACTTCATGCGGCGCACGCGACGTACCATAAAGGACCACGTCGCGGCGCTGGCCACGATAGACCAGATAGGCTTCGATCACGTCATCGGGCAGGCGCGACGGCAGGCCCGCCGCCGTGGTCATTGGGACGATGGCATTCATGCTTCCACCTGTTTGTTGCGAGGGCAGTTGTTGCAGGCGCGGTACATCAGGACCCGCTCGCGATTGATGCTGACAAAGGTCTGCGCCCGGTCACGCCACTGGCGGCAGACATGGGCCGGGATCGGCCCCAATGCAGGACAGGTCACTTCGGCGGACAGATAGACCCCACAGACAAGGTCCTCGATCCGCGTCAGATCGCCGGGGTACTTCTTGCGCAGCACCTGGTTGACCATGGTCAGCGACACCTCCAGCTTCCGCGCGACGGCGGATTGGCTGGTGCGCTGACATTCGGTGGCCAAGGTGGTGACCCACTCCGGGACATCGCTGCCCCAGAACTCGGCCAACAAGGCGGCGTAATCGATGGCGGGCTTCATGCGGCCACCCCCGCGACATGGGTGTACTCGCCCAGGTTCGGGTCCCAGACAGCCATCACGCGCCGCTCGACCGGGGGCATCGGCCCCGTGTTGCGGACCAGTCGATAGATGGCATGGGTGCGGACCATCGACTTTCCGGCGCGCTTGAAACTGGCCTTGCGCAGCACCTTCAGATAGCCACCCTTCAGCAGCACCTGACAGAACTTCGCCGCCGCTTCATCGGTGACCGTCACGGCAGGTGTCGTCGAATGGATCGCCAGATCGTGCGACCCAAAGGACTGCAACATGCGGGCCGACCGCCACATGTTTTCCTCGGCGCTGGTGACCGGCTCCAGCACCACCAGATTGGCGGGCAAGTCGACCTGGTGCGCCGCAGGCGTCAGCTTGAACACCTTGCGACGGATGCGCGTGATGTGGCTGAACTCGACCAGCCGCATGCGGACCCAGCCCTTAACCAGCACCATCGTGCGCGGGATCGGGATTTGGCATTCTGCCGCCAGACTGGCATAGCTGAACTCGCCCAAGCGCAGGGCGGTGGCCCAGATCGCGGTGTTCTCCGCGAGTGTCTTTTCCGACCACGCCATCACTGCACCATCCGGCGCGGCGCAGGCGCGGCCCCATTGAAGAACGGACGCTTGCCCCAGCGGGACAGCGACAACCGGTCCCAGCCCATTTCCAGCGCGACCGTGTGCATGTGTTCCAGATTGATGCAGACCCGCCGCGTCGATCCGTTGCAGGCGGTTAAGATCGCCTGTTGCAGGTCCGTATCGACCGCGATGTCCGGGCTGTGCAGCGCCACAAGTTGCGCCACGTCAGTCATCGATGCGGGCTGGGCCGCGACCCAGTCCAACACCCGGCCATGCACCCGTTCCCACTGTTGCAGGTTCTGCGGCAGGCGTTCCTCGCCCACCAGAATGATGGCCGCGCCCGAGCTTTCGTAGATGTCGCGCACCACCTCGATCAGCTTGCGCGCGACCAGGTGATCCGCCTCATCGATGATCAGCGGGCGGTCGTTGCGCGCCAGATGCTCTGCCACCTGATCGATCATGTCCGACACGTTGCGCGCCGGATGGATGCCCAGATCGGTCAGGATCGCCTGGCATAGCTTCTTTGCCGTCCAGGTCGATTTGACCTGCACATTGTACGCCCGGAACTGGTTGCCGGTGTAGGTCGCCGCCGTCGACTTCCCGAAGCCGGAAAAGCCGTAGAACACGCCGAACCCCGGCATGCCGTAGCTGCGGTTGCGGACCCGCTCCACGAGGCCGACGAACGCCGTTACATTCGTCAGGTGGGCCACGCTGTTGATCAGTCTTGGTGCCTGTGTCATCTTACGCCTGTTTCACTGTAGTTTCTGTCACGAGCCGTCGGGGTTGCCGCCCCGGCGGCTCATCCACTTGCAAAGGCCGCATCGCCCATCAGGTCGTAGGCGGCGAGTTGGCCCTTGTATTTCGGGGTGCGCTTGAAGCCCTCGGCCCAGCGGACCGCGTCCTCGGTCACCGCCTCACCAGCGGCCAACCGCGCCTCGATCTCCAAGACGCGCCGGAAGGCATGCCAGGGATCGTCAATCTCGGGTTCCGGTGCGCGGGGCTCAAAGCTGGCCCGCACTACATTCTCGACCGCGCGATCTGCGGCGGTCTCTTCACGCGGCGGCGGCGCAGTGCGCAGCTCTGCCGCCTTGCCAAAGGCGGCGCGCACAACCTTGCCGTCGGTGGACGGCGACCGCATGTCGGTGATCGACAACAGGTCCTGCCCCAACTGCAAGGCGCTGTACTTGACCTCTGCCGCAGCGGCCTTCTTGACCGCGCCCATGAACTCGCGCCGCGCCTTGGCATGGGCCCGCGCCTCGGCCATGTCGGCATAGCCCACCTTGGCCTTGCACGGCGCATGGCCCAGATAAGACCCGTCCAGATCGTAGACATGGACCCCCGGCTCCCAAAGGTCGGTCGGGTCGAACCGGATCACGACCCGCTCCCCGGCCAGCTCGCCCATCCACGGCGCGAAATACTCATTGCGCCGGAACCGGATCACGCCGGTCAGACGGTTGGTCTGGATGCCCTCGGCCCCCATCAACCACAGCCGCCGCTGCTCATCCGTCGCGCGCAGCGGCGGGGCGGCGGCATATTTCTCGGCAAACACATCCGCGAACGACCGGCCATAGGCCACTTCGCTGCGCCGATCCGCGCGGGTGTTCCACTCGTGGATCGCGCGGGTGACGACTTCCAGAAACAGGTCCATCGGCACCACACGCTGCCCATAGTCGGACGGCTTGTCGGCGGTGGACTTGCCCGTATAGGCCCCGTCGAACGCCGGGTGCTTGGCCACATCCTGGGCAAAGTCGCGGAAGGTCCGTTCGATCTGTTTCGATTGGCCCGAATAGGGCGTTGCCCAGTGAATTTCAGTCCCCAAACTGTTGAACAGGCCGGGGATATCATCCTCTTTGACCCGGAACCGATAGCGCGACCGCGCCCCACCCGTGATCCACTTCGCGGCATTCTCGCGGCCATTGTCGAACAGCACATGACGCGGGATGCCATAGTCGCCGATCATGTCCCCCGCCGCTGCCGCAACAGCGGCAGAGTTCGGCGTTCGGTCCACCCGCCACGACAGCACCATGTTCGACGACAGGTCCTGAAACGCGATCATCTGCGGACGCCCGATGAACGGAACGCGCTCACCATGCTCCAGCGGCCAGACGACAAAGACGTCCCACTTGTGGGTGTCCGTCACGACCCAATCCAGCGCCCCAAGGTCAGACCGGTCCCGCGTCTGGGCGGGATACGCCGCCTTCAGCGCATCCTCACCCTTGCGCAGCAACAGCTCTGTAAACCGCGATGTGCTGGCCTGGTACCGCCGCCGCACCAGCCACTCGGGCGGGATGGCGGCTTGCAAACCATGCTCTTCAAACCACTGCACCGTGCGCCGATAAACGGCGGCAGAGGCAGGCTCTGCCGGGCGCAGATAGTCGGCCTTGTACCGTGCCATGAACTCGGGATCGACGGTCACACGGGCACGGCGCTTTTCGCCCGCCCCATGACGCGGGGCCAAAACCGCCAGGCGGTCCGCGCTCGGCACGCCCTGCACCAGCGCGAAGTAATTCCACACCGTCTTGTCAGACAGATTGTGCTCGCGGGCGACGGTCGCGACCGCCACCTGCTTGGTGCAGCACGTGGTCTGCACCAGCATCTCGACCTTCTGCAAAACCAGCAGCCGCGCCTTGGCCTCGGCCTTGGTCTTGTCGGTCTGGCGGTCATACCATGCCCAGACTTCGGACCGGTCCACAGTCTTTGCAGGCAAACCCGCCCGCCCAGACCCTGCCCCCGATCCTTTGCCCGGTGCGGGCAGTGCCGGGGCGGCATCCTTCAACAGCGCGCGCTTGGCATGGATCGGGAACAACTCCCACCCATACTCCCAGCCGCCGCCTTTGCCCGCGCGCTGGCGGGCATAGGCGGTGTTGCGCCAGCCCATTTTGACCGCCACGGCCTCGACGCCCTGCCGCGTCGTCGGCAGATCGGCCAACCGCGCCGCTGCGATCTCGGCGGCAGTCCACCACAGCTTGGCAGGGACCAGATCAGGCATCGCCCACCCCGCATTCGGCCAGATCAGCCGCGAAAACCGCAACGAACTTGCGGCGGGCAGCGGGCGTGGCGCGGGTCCATGCCTCGACCAGACGGGTGTAATCTGCATCCTTCTCCGCCACCGGGGCGACAGGCGCGCGGCCCGTCTCAGCCGCCCACTGGACGCGGGCGTGCCGGACCTTCTTGGCCTGCCCGCTGGCAACCTTCAGCACCACTTGGGCGCGTTCGTCGTCGTCGCTGATCTTGGACAACTCGATCAGATCGACCGTGCCAACCGCCTGCTTGGCTGTCCGCAACTGGGCCACCATCGCATCGGTCAACACTGAACCAGCGGCCACCAGATTGCGGACATGGCGGTCCGTCATCCCGAACTTCTCTGCCGTCGACGCGGCAAAGGATCGAACGGAAATCATTTCCGTTTGAAAACTGGCGCTGCGACGGTCGCCGCCTGCCTTGGCCTCGGGATGCAGCCGCTCATAGATCGCCTTCCGACGCGACAGGAACACCGCCGTATCCAGCGCCGTCATCTCGGCCCCGGCGAGGTTGTCGTCGATCTCGATCAACGCGACCCAGTCGTCGCTGACATCGCGCCAGACAATGGCCTCGATCTCGGTCCAGCCCAGCCGCTTCGCCGCCTCGGTCCGATGCGCCCCGGCAATCAGCACCAGCCGCCCGTCACGGCGGCGGCGCACATGGATCGCATCCTTCATCACCCCGGTCTGGGCGATGCTGTCCAGGATCGCATCAACCCCGGCCTCGGACACCGGGCGCAGGCGCGGTCCGATCTCCAGATCAGCCAAGGCGATCATCTGTGGTTGGGGACGGGCAGTCGGGGTCTTCATGGGGTAGGGGCCTTCTTCAAGGTATAGAACCAGCGGCGCTGGTCCTTCACGACACGCACTTCGCAATCGATCTCGGCACCATGCGTGCGCAGCTCGGCCACGCAGGCGCTGACCGCCATCACCCCGGCCCTGCGCACGATCTGCCGCGTCGTCAGGGGCTGGCCATCGGCCAGCGCCTTCAACACACGTTGCAACCGGGGCGAGGACAGGGATGCGGCCTTCATTTCCGCACCAGCCGGTCTTTGCGGGCCAAAAGCAGCGTCACGCTGGGCAGCGTGCCATCGCCGCGCATCTCGGCCAGCAGGTCGATCACGGCATCGCTGGCGCGGGTGTAGTTCACCGTCGCCACATCGCGGACCTGTTGGGTGCTCTCGGGTGACCGCATCACGTCGCGCGCCACCATGGCCTCGACAAGGCGGGCTTGCAGGTCCGTCCAGGCTTGCGGGACAAGGGCCATCACCAGCCCCCCACGCTTAGGGCGGCGATCAACAGCCCGAACAGCAGCGCCACACCAAAGGCAGCGCCAAGCAAGCTGTCCTCGAACCGCGTCACCGCTTGCGCGATGCGGACCGACAGATGCAACCGACGGTTTCGCTTGGCTGCGCTGATACCCGTCTGATAGGCTGTGCGGCAGTGACCGGCGTTCCCGCGCCGATCACTGCCTGTCATCCCCTTAAACAACACCTTCAAGGAGACGATTTGAATGAGTGAAGACAAACCGCCGAAGACAGAGATTGCGTTTGGTGTCTCACGGCGCGACCCTGATGCTGCACTGAACTCGGCAGGACCACGCCAACCGATTGCAACTCCGGGACCGCGCCAGCCCATGCCAGCGGCACCTGCGCCCCGACCTCCGAAAGGGAAGTGAACATGGACAGGAACGGACTGAGCTTCAACGTACTGCGAAATGCCCTCTACCACACGGCCCGGCGCAACAGCCTGGAACGCTGGAACCGGCTGTTCAACTTCGCCGTGATCGTGCTGGGCGCGGGGTCCGTTCTTTCCGTCATGCAAAAGTGGATTGATCCCGGCTACATCGGCTTCGCCACCGCTGTTATTGGGGCGATCCAACTGGTCTGGGACTTTGGCGGTCGGGCGCGCGAACACGCCCAACTCCAACGGGAATACTATGCTCTTTTGGCCTCGATAGAACGCATCACCGACCCCAGCGCCGATCAGCTTGCCGAATGGCGGGGTGAGATGATCCGCATCACAGGGAATGAAGGTCCTGTCTTCCGGGCTGTAGATGCCAAGGCCTACAACGACGCCCTCGACGCGACCGAGGTCTACCCCTACGAAGAACGGCTCAAGATCGGTCTTTTCGCAACGCTCTTTGGGGGCATGATGACCTTCGAAGGGCGGCGCTTCCTGAAGCTGAGCGAGGCCGACGCGCATAACTGAACTCATCCTCGAATGATGGGAATACGGGGCGGTCATCAGGCCGCCCTTTTCGTTTTCCGGGGGGTGGGGGCAGCAGCCTTTGCAACCGGCGGAGGGCGCGGGATGTCCGAAGGCCAATCCAGATCGGTGGGCCAGTTGCTGGCGAAAAAGGTCATGACCTTCGCCACTGTCGATGTGCGGCAGTCGCCGCCCTCCTTCAGCTTCTTGAAGAAGTCGCCCTTCCCGAGGGCGCGCATCGAAATGGCAAAGTGCGTCACCCCGTGATGCGAGGCGAGCATGTCGGCGAGAAAAATGAGTGCGGTGCGCTGGTCCATGGAACCAATCTAGCCTGTAGCGGCTTACATGGTCAAGCCGCTACAGGCTAGTTGTTTACGATTTAGCCGCTACAGGCTAAGGTGAGGTATGGACCCGATTCTCGCCACGATAGATGAAGCCCTTGCCCGCAAGCGTCTAAGCGACGCTGCGGCAAGCAAATTGGCAGTCGGTCACCCCGCTCTGATCAAAAACCTGCGCATGCCAAGAGCGGGCGAAAAGCGGTACAATCTGCCGTCTCTTCAAAAGCTTGCTGATGTTCTTGGGTTAGAGTTTTACTTTGGGCCAAAGCGCGAACTAGGGCAGATCGAAGTCATCGATCGAGACGAACTTTACGCGCATATCCCGGTCTATGACGCTTCGCTTTCAGCCGGTCCCGGCTCCATTAATGGCTCCGAAGAGATCGTAGATGCTCTAGCCTTCCGAAGAGACTGGCTCGTCAAAGTGGGTGTCGATCCTTCTCGTGCGGTGATCGCCCGAGCTACGGGCGACAGCATGCTGCCCTGCATTTCGGATGGTGATCTGCTCCTGATCGACCGCTCTAAGACCCTGCCACCGCCACCGCCAAAGTCCGAACACGACCGCCGCGCCCCTATCTTTGCTGTGGTCCACAACGGCGAGGCAAAGGTTAAGCGCGTCCAGCTCGTCGACCGCGACCTCGCCATGCTGCTTTCAGACAACCCCGATCACAGCCCGACCTTTGCACACGCCGACAGCCTGACCATCATTGGCAAGGTGGTGTGGTGGGGGCATACTAACCGCGACTGAAGTTTGTAGGATTTTCGAGTAATGCCTAAGCCGGCCACTGCGCAGGACACCGCAAAAGGGTGTCTGATTTTCTTCGTTGTGATCTTTGCCTTTTTTGGTTGGCTTCTGTCCGGTGAAAGCCCGGTACCAACCGAAACACCCGCCGAGATGGCGGCGCGCAGGGCTGAAGAAGCCGCAAAGAAAGCCGAAGAGCGTCTCTATGCTCAGAACTGCCTCAGCCCGTGGGATGGGTCACACCGCGCCTTCGAATCGATGGTGACGGCCACCCTCAATGACCCGGACAGCTATGAGCATGTTGAAACCCTGACATGGCCTCGTCGCGCCGATGGCCGCAATGAGATCGTCATTACGTTCCGGGCAAAGAACGGCTTTGGTGGCACAATCACCGCTAAGGCGACCGGCACGATCAACGCCGACAACTGCTCCGACGCACGGCTTGACGACGTGATCCAGTAGAAATCCGTTGCATGTTAGGCCCTGCCGGTTCGGCAAGGCTTGCAAAGAAAAGATCAATAGAAACAGCGCCCTGCGGAACATGCAAAAGCCCTTTGGCAACCTGCAACCGCTCTTGCATGTTCCGCCGCTTTGACCATCCGGTAAAACCTTCGTTGGCCAGGCACCTGCCTGCGCCTTGCGATGGCGTTCCGCCCAATAAAAAAAGGCGCTCGCAGCGCCCTTAAACAGCCCTTTAAGGCCCCGACAAACCCCACCCTTTAAACGTCACCCACCCCCGCCACCCCGGCGATCCGCCCCATTTTGCCCGCCCACTGCAAAACTTCCTGTCAAACCCCCCACCGCCCGGCCATCACCCGCAAACCCCTTGTTTCATTACCCATCCGCCCTCTTCCACCCCGTTCCGCCCTCTTCCGCCCTCACTGTAAAACTCAGTGTCCGCACTCACTGGCCTTGGAACCAGTCCGAATAATGGCGCATCATCCAGCGTGTCACGCCGTGATGCACCGCGCCGATGGCATGGGTGTTGGTCAGGCAGATCGGGCCGATGAACTGACCGGAATCGTCAATCCAATGGGTGCCCGTC
>JACCDR012269592.1_pt1 | contig 36991 bp, 55 predicted proteins | sample 7446431 | NCBI WGS metagenome assembly JACCDR01 (sample SAMN15323443, study PRJNA562643) | freshwater metagenome | isolation source: river surface water | place: USA:Blue River Watershed | collected 2017-08-17 | reverse complement strand
CAGGCTGCAACCCATGCCCCCTCGATTTTAATCTCGCACCTAACTAGCACTTGCAGCGGACTACCAACGTAGCCGCTGAACTTAGTTGTTATACACCTAATTTATTACTTAACCACTTTTCTGTTTCTTCCCAAAATGCTGAGTTATCTTTATCCGTCTGATATTTACCAGCAAGAATACAATTCTGTATTAAGCGATAAGCATCGTTTTTATCGTTTAGTAATTCTTGAACAAATTTAGCTCTCTTTAGGTTAGCGGCTTTTGCGACCTTCTTTTCATCCATGTTTTGTTTGCTACCTATCTTTTTCCGGCGGGCGTCTTATTGCCGAAATAACGCTAACTTGTCTTCCAGGCCCCACTGATCCCAGCCCTTGCCGGTTCGAATTTCGTGCGCTTCGACTCTATCGCGCGCATTAACATGTTCTGCTAGAGCGGCGCGAAAATCAGGCTCGCTTTCATTTTCAAATGGATCTCTAAATTTATGGACTCGGGCCGCATTCTCTAGAGACTTCATGTCTGGAAAACTCATAGGCATTTTATTTTCCTTTCTTTCCTACATTTAACGCATTTAAGTAAATCTACCATCATTAAATTCTTTCGCCGGCTTTACCCATGGGACGCCATTTTCCACATTCCGATATACAACCATCAGTTCTTTCGTGGATTCATCATAAGCGTTACAAATAACCTCATAGATTCCACCGGTTTCAGCGTGCCTATAAAGTTCTAGCGGCATTTCTTCCGGGGTGTTCTTTTCGGGAACATTAGGAATACCCTGCCATTCCCCACCACTTATACTTTGAAAAATTGCCCCATCATCACAAAGTGCAAATAGAGTAAATTGTGACTCAAAGGTTTCTGGCGTTGAACAAATTTGGATAACTTTTCTTGGCTTTTCTTCCACGTAAACTCCATATTTTACGAAACTCTTTAAGCATCAATAATCGCGTGAACTTCAATTGTGTTATTCGGATGAATCTTTCTTTTTTTTCGCGCCAGATCACAAGCTTTAATAAAACACATGTCATCGCCTATTATTCCATTTGCATCAAAATGTACTTGATATGATTTGATCCTCAACGGGAACTGCTCACCTGCGTCGTGCAGAGCACTATTTTCTAACTCTAAAGCCCGGGCAATTTTTTCCCAAACATCCCTGTCCTGAAAGACATGCCCCCCGGAAGCCGCAAGGAGTTTCGAGACCCTATCACATATATTTTTTTCCAAGCTCATGATTTTCAATTCCTAATGGCTAAATCATTTTTTCGCCAATCCCATGCGCCGCCTCAATGGAGCGCGCAAATTGTGTCCATTCGGCGTTCTCTGAATACATCTTCTTAAAAATAGCCCGCAAGGCATCTTCTTCTAATGGTTGTTGTGTACTTCCCGCAAGATGCAATAGCTGCTCTTTCGATAATTGAGCTGGTATCCCTCTCAACAAGTTTAAATACAAATGGGTGGGATCACCTAACCTTTCATAATCCGATAACCTTTTGCTCATCCGTCTGATGATTGAAAATAATTCTTTTATTGAACTGTGCATTTCTTCTAATTGTTCTCTCGATGCAGAGTGTCCCAATTGCCAGTCCGCACTATTTTGGCTTCGAAAGAAATCGCTCAATACCTTTTCTGCTTCTATGACTTCTTTTGGAATCTCATCAACAGTTAACATATGTCACCATTCCTTTGCCGCCAACATTAACCAGGCAATGCCGCCACCCAGACATGAGAAAAACAATGGAAAATTTTCATTTTTAAACGCAATAACGCCGCCACATCCTGATAAAATCGCGGAGGATAAGTAAATATATCTCATGAAAAATTCATCTCTTGCTGCGCATCCACATTACCCACAGGCGCATCAAAATCAATCACCAAGATTTTGGGATGAACAGAATTTAAAAACTTCCTTTTTGCACGGCCTTTAAGGCGAAGTTGGTACGCAAGATGCTCGAAACGATCTCCGAAATCTATGCGCTGAGTCAGCTCGTTTAGCCATTCCTGCACCTCTTTTTCGCACCGCGTCGCATCCGATTTAATCACGCTCCAGGCAGCTTCAAGAATATTCGCATCCAGCACCCGAAGATCGCTGAGATCAAAAGGAAACCGCCCCCCGTTATACAGCCCCAACAGCACGCGGCCAGACACTCTGGCCCCTGATGTACCCGGGTGTTTCTGCGTGATATTCCATAACGTTACAAGCGCGCGCAAATCCATTTCATCACCTTTTCATTGAAAATACGCACCAATTATAGTGCGCATTTTAATGAAAAAATAGTGATTATTTTAGTTATTTATTGCCCGTTTAATTGTGTTGCGTATTCCTGCAACACTTCGCGCGTTTCGGGATCGCGCGTATGGTTGGCAATCACTGTCAATCGAGCCAAATGCGCCGGCAGATCCGCCGGCTTAACTTTTTCGCCCTCCGCCAGCCAGCGGATAAATTCCGGGCTGGTCATTGCCCTCGCAGCATAACGCGATGCCAGCATTTGTGCGCCCAATGTCGCCGCGCCCGCTGCCGCCATGCGGGGCTCTCCACGCAATAAACTCATCGCGATTTCTGTAAACGCCGCCGAATAGAGCGACGCATGCGTAACCGCCTTAGCCGTCCCTGATGGGTTATAGGTACCCGTCCTGACCGCCCTCTGACGAGAAATCGCCTCCGCCACCGTCTGCAAATCCTCACGGGTTTTAGCAGAAGGCACCAACGCTTCCTTCACCCCCGGCGCTTTGAGCTTATCCCACTGCGTCAGAAAATGCTCCATGCTAAAGCGTCCCCCAGCGGCATCCTGCATGTGCGAGGGCGCTGTCCCCATGTTCTCAATCACATGAGCCGCCACGGCATTGCGTTGATCAGGGGTTAAGGCGCCCATGATCTTTCGGAATCCACTCGACCCCTCTTTCGTCCCTGAAAATGCAGCCCTTAGCGCCCGTTCGGGGGTATTTTGATCCATGAGTGGCTGATACACCTTCTCAATCCGCTTGTGCATGCCCTTAGAAAAATGCGTCGCGCGATTCCAGGCATTGCGATCCTGTGCGGGTAAAGAATCCCGTATATCGTCGCTGAGGGCTTTATACAGCCTCTGATAAAGACGCGTCGTTGCATCAGGCACCAGCATGCTTTTCGAAAGGTTTTTACCGATAGCAGAACGCAGTCCTGCAACGGTACTGTAGGGCGATACATTCAAGTCTTTGAATTGCACCGGCATGCCGCTGGCGTTAAACACCAGCTTGCCCACATCCGGCTTCTTGACATGGCTATAAGGCGTTTTGTTATCGACTTTCTGCCCCAGTAAATCGGCTTTAATGCTCTCCGCCAGATTTAAGATACTGGGGTCTTTTAAGCTCTTTGAGGTACGTTCAAAACCAGGCGTCGTCTTAACATAATCGCTTAATTCCCTCAGAAAATTTGTCATTCTGACCGGATGTTGCGGTGAGACTCTGGCATCGAATTTTCTGTAAACATCCTCTTGTTTCGCCTGCAACGCTTCCACCGCATCCGATATACCCGCAGTCACATAACGCCCCGCGCGTTCAGCGCTAACTGCCCCGCCTGGCGCAAGGGTTCGGGCAATCTGATCAACGCGCGTGGCGATATCGGACGCGCGCTGCTCATCGGCCTTTTCAATCAACCCGCCGCCACCCGGCAATCGCGCAACCGTGGTCTCTGCTTGCGCCAGGCCCTTGTTATTCGCCACCACAGCCGGATCAGGATTAGTCACCCCCGCGCGGCGCTGCAGGTCAATATTTGCCTGCACATCTTCGTTGCCGATAAGGCCCTTTCGGATCTTCTCTTTTCCAGCAGCTAAAGCAGGTTTCACCACCGAGGGCGCCATGCCTGCTGCGATCTGCACTGCGGGCGGCGCTCCTGCCTCCGCAGCCGACGCAGAGGACGCACCGCTGGCCGCCGCACCACCCAAACGCCCCGCCAGCGCAGGCAGTGTCATTTCACTTCCGATCAGGCCAGAGGGCAGCGCCTGAAGGGCTGAAGCCGCAATACGGCCAGGCCCTGTCGTAGGCTCAGCGGCATCGGTCAACATCCCCTGTTGCCGCATCCAATTGTGAATACTTTCGCTGGTCATGGGCAGATTGGCGCGGTCTAATGTCGCAAGGGGCTGAGCACCCGTCAATTCATGAGCCGCCACCCCAGTACCCATTCTGAACAGATCCGCCAGATTGGCGACCGTATCCATAGGCAAACCCACCAGATTACCCACGCCCTTTTCCAGATTCTGGCCTATAAACGCCATGGAGCCCGATTCAGGCGCGGGCGAAGCAGCGGGCGGTAAGGTTGGCGAAGCAGGGGCAGCAGCCCTTGCCGCCTGTTCCTGTTCAAGGCGGTATCTGAACTCGAACTCCTCATTTTCATTGTGCGCCGGCATGCTGTTTTTTCCATTCCTGATAACGCCGTTCTTTTTCCGCGTCATATGGTTTTGGCGCACCCGTGACATGATCAAGGCCCTTCACCCCAAGAGCCTCATTAACTCCCCGCATCGTTTCCTGGCGCGTTTTATCCTGTCCAGCCTTTGCATTTCTGATGATGCGCTTTGCGCCATCGACCCATGCTTTCATTTGCTGAGTCGTCTTAATATTTTCATAGGTGTGTCTGGCCTGTTGTACGTCCTGAACATTTAATGACCCCGGCGAGCCCGTGGCAATCTGCTCGAATTCATTCAAAACAACCTCGGCCGCCTGATCCAATTTGGTTATTTCAGGGTATCCCAGACTACGCATGACTGCTATCTTCCCCCTGGCGGCAATAGGCAAACCTGGGGCATCTATAGCCTTCATTGCGTCTTCTAGTACAGGGATTTCTAACTCCAGTGTATTTTCTGCCCGCTGGATATTCTGAGCTCTTATTTCGAATGAGCGCTTTGCCATCAGACGAGAATTCACATCCGCCGAAGCAGAGATTAATTGCGCTGTGGACATATCGTTTTCCTTAGCAATTTCAGAAACTCTATGCATAACAGACGCGTACAACGGAGAAGCAGACGATGGCCATTTTTTGTTGATTAACCCATTCCAAGTCGCTGATTCTACGGCCTCATTATTAGACCCCGACGCCCCGGAAGCATTCCCCATTCTTTGCCTGAACTGCTCTTTCTGCGATGAGATGCGCTCATCCACCGCCTCCTTCCGCTGAATCACCCCCAACAACTGATTCCGCCCCGCATCAATCTGCTTCACCACACCATCAATGCTCTTCTGCTTCGCCGCAAACAGCACATCTTCACGCCCGTGCTGCGCGGCCAGCAACTGAATTTTCTGGAGCTGCTCGTTAATTGACATCTTGCGGTTATTCAGCACGCTTTCAAACTGCTCATCAATCTGTTGCTGATGCTGTTTCGCAGCATTAAACTGCCGCTGATAATCATCGTATTCGCGCTGCGCGACCTCATGGTTACCGTCAATGTAACCCTTGAGCGCGCCATTCAAGGTACTGCTGACCCCCATCCAATTGCCCTTAGATACCGCGCCACCCACCAACGCCAGCCCAAGCAGCCCTATTGAAAGCCCTTCGTATTCCTTGGGGTCTATCGTGGGTTTGGGGGGTGTCGGCATCTCAACTTGTTGCCGATCCGGCAATTTCTGATCAATCAGACCGGATAACGCTTCCTCCATTGGGTGCATGGTCTTTTCGCGCTGCTCCAGTGCGTGAATCTGAGCGCTATCGAGTTCCGTCTGTCGTTTAGCGGCCTGCGCCGCCTGCGCATCATATTCAGCAAGCTGCTGCTTTACCAGACCATTCAAATTCACCCCGGAATTCACCCCACCCGCCGGACGAACCGCCACAGGAACAGCAGCATGCCCTCCCCCATTACCCGCCAAAGGAGGCTGAATAGGCGGCACAATAAACTGATCATCCTCCATATCAAGTCCCCCCTCCCGTCGATGGCGTCTTACTCATCTGCCCCAACATTATCGCCAACTGAGCCGTCTGGGCGGCGGACTGACGGGCTTCCTGCGACTGCCCAAGCTCCATATGCGCAATACTGGAGAGTGTCTGATTGCCGCCCGTCAGCTCCGCAACGGACTGACTCACAATCTGACTCAAGGCCTGCTGATACATCGCCTGGCGCTGCGTTTCCGCCTGCTGCTGCAGATTGTTCAATTGCTGACGCACCACCATCGAATCAGCGCCGCCCATCCCGCTATTCACCGCAGACTGCTTGATATGCGCCTCGGTATTTTTAACGTATTGATTAATTTGCTGATCAATCGACGCCTTTTGCTGCGGCCACGCCGGCGAAGACGTTCCACCGGAAGCAATCGTCTGCTGGGCCTGCTGTGTCATCGCGCTGGCGTTACTGAGGGCTGTGTTGGCAGCGGGGGGCAGTTTAGGGGTAGAGAGCGCATTGATACCTGAAAACCCTAACAGCGCGGCTTGAGCCGGGTTTTTCTCTATCCAGCTCCCAAAATTACTGGCCATATCGCCCAGGCTGAAGTCGGTCGCCCCCGAACCCACCGCGTCTACCCCAACCGGAAAGGTCGAGGCGGGCAGTGCTGAGGTAGCCGCCGTCAAATCACTACTTAACCCCAACGATGCGGCCAGCTCGGCGCTGAGGGGCGTCACCTGGCCGCTAACAGGCAAAAATGAGCCCAGCGCCGATTCTGCAGTGACATTCTCAGCCACGCCAGGTAAAAAGGGCACACCCTCTGCTATGCCTGCCCCCAAGGCATCTGCGCCAGCGGCCGCCCCCGCCGCACCCAAAACCGGCGTAGAAGCGCTTGCAGCGCCTGTTCCTGCAAGTATCGACTCCGATAATGCCGTGTCAGAGAGCGCCGTCCCAGCGGCAGCGGCATCAGCAGCGGTCAGCATTCCGGCGGTACTTCCTATACCCGTTGCCGCACCCCCTGCCGCACTTCCGGCGGCCGCCGCGCCCGCTCCTTCTGCAGCAGTTCCAGCGGCGGCGGCCCCAGCCCCCTCTGCCGCAGCAACCTCTCCCGCTGTTTTAGCACCCTCTGCAGCAGCAGCTTCCCCCACGCCAGCATCAGCCATGTCACAAATCCTTTACAGTGTTGTATCCAATAATGCGAAAACCGCAGTGTTCAAATAACTTTGTCGTCCGCGCAATATCGCGGCCCGTTGATTGCCCCACCATCAGCTTTCGAGCGCCCTGCGCTCTGCCCCATTTCTCAAAATCGGCCAGCATAACAATGGCGGCCGCAGATCCACGACGGCACGGCTTGCACCACCACCCCATATCGTGAGCCAAAATCTCATCGCAAAAAAACGTTTTACGAACATGGCCATAAAACCCACCCAGAACCTCGCCATTGCGGATCGCCAACCGGAAGTAGCGATCGGGCGCCAGGTGCGTTCCACAGGCCGCCAATTGTCGAACCACCTTTTCTTCATCCATAGGCAAATCGGCATACATCGACTCACCATGGATTTGACGGGCTATTTCAATCATTTGTTCCTTATATTGCGGCTCATACTCCACGATTTTGATCGTAGACGAGAACCGCGCCAGCACTTTTTCGATACTCATACAATCCCCGCCGCCCGGTTTAAGGTCTCATGCATCTGCGCATGCAGATACATCCAGTTGTAAAAGTCGCCCTGCTGTTTAGGATCGAACTGATTGATGGAAGGGGACTCGCCCAGGTTGAAGGCATCGTATTCAGCCTGGTGCAAGTTGTCGTGCCAGGTCAGCCAGTCATAGAACAGACTCGCCGCCCTATCATTGGTTTCGTCGGGTTGAGTCATTTGCTGAATCCATGCATTCAGCGCTTCCTGACTGTCGATCGTCGAATTGGCCGGGCTGCCCCGCTGATTCACAATAATCTGGTGATCAATCTGAATGTGATTCAGCCGATGCGCAAAGAAGAACTGGGCCAGGCCTTCGGTATCGCCGAAGGGAATCTGGGTATAGGGCGTAAGATCCGACATCTACCACCGCCGGGTGTTCTTCATTTCCAGCCCCCAAAGCCGGATTCTCGACGTATTGGCGTTGCCGGTAATCGTCAGACCCAGCGTTTTGCCGCCGCCGGCATTGAGAGAGCCGGTGAAATAGCTATATCCCGACGATGACAGTACCCACGTCACGGTATCGCCATCATCATTCTCCCAGTCCACGATCATATTCGCGTTGTTAATCCATTGAATAGAAAACAACTGCTGGCCAATCGTCGTCAGAATCGATGTTCCGTATTCGTTGTCCACATACACCTGCAGACCCGAAGTGGGCGCGCCATACAGATTCAGCCCGATGCCCGCCTGAACCCCCTGCTTATCAAGTTGCGGAGCGCCGCCATCCCACAGCTTGGTTTTAACCAGGTAGTCGTTAGTGTTCGGCCCAGAAATCAATTGATACAGGCTATTGCCGGACCAGCCGCACCCCGTCGCCAGTCCAGTTAAGGGATAAGAAAACGCCGCATTCATCTGGCTGCCCAGCGCCGTCAACTGGCTGCTAAACCACCACTTTCCACGGAACAGCACCGCAAAAATACTGCGCGTAAAAGGAGCCGGCGCGGTGAAACTGTCTTCAAAAAGCACCAGGAACGCTGCGCACAAAATCCCCTGCACAACCACCTGAAAACCCCATACCGCCCTCGTGAAGTCAATCGCATTCACAAAATCATCAATCTTGTCGCTGATCTTTTCCGGGGTCGCGCCGGAGAGCACATAAAAGCCTGAGTTGTTGGCAAACGCCAGCGAACGCTGAAACGGAAAAATCGACCTAGGCTGATTGGTGCCGATCGACGAGGACGCATTGATCCGGCTGAACTGCGTAATCCCATTCACCACGGTCACGTTGGAGAGGATGTCGACACTGTCGTCGCCAAAAATGTACAAGTAGTTATTCGCCGCCGCCAACGCGGTGATCGTGTTATGCAGATAACTGTCATTGATCGTAAAGGATCCGCCGGCGCCTCCAAACGAACTGTAGGAATCCACATCGGTAAATTGCACGGTTCGATCAATCGCGACCCACACCCGCCCCGCATAGACCGCAATGGCCGTCCCCAGCAGGGTTCCACTGCTTTGAATCGTCATCGAATAGCCGACCCATACCCCCCCGATAAACGCTTGCACCACGGGAGCGGTGTAGTCCACGCCGGGCGCGATGATGTAGGGATTGGCCACCGACCAGGTGCAGGTAAAAGTCGCGCCGGTTCCTGTTCCCCCAGTCACCGCCACCGCATTGGCCGGAGCAGCCTGGTAATAGCCGGGGTTGGTAATCGAAATGCCGGTAATGGCCCCACCACCGCCGACGGTCACCACATTGATAATCAGGCGTTGGTTCTGCTGACTGGCCGGCGCTTGAGAAGCCGTCGTCAATGTACCGCCCGACGCCGTCAGAAAATCCCCCGCCGTGTAGCCCGTGCCGGCGGCGGTAATAGCGGCGGTCACCAGGCTCGAACTGGCCCCAATCGTCCCGCCGGTGCCTGTCGGATCGTTCACTCGCAAAGACGGCACCGTAGCCGTGGCCAACTGCGAAGGATTATTGGCGGACACTTCAATATCATAGAGCTGCCCACTGATGTGGGTTAAGGTATCGGCAGTGGTAATGTTATAATCGTAATACCCACTGGTTGGGTCAACAATCAAGACGCCTTGGTTGCTGTATTGCGCCGCTGCTGTCTGGCCACTGGTAAAAAGTCCGGTTGCGATTCGTGCCCAAACGCTGCTCACCGTTAGGGCGCCGATCCACGCATTGCCTGAATTCGACCAGATGGCCAGACCATAGTCCACGCCGCCGGCATTGTATTGCATGGTCAGCGACGGGGCTCCATCCTCGTCGTCAATCTGCGTAATCAGTGTTTGCGCGCCCTCAATCGCCAACAAGTTACCGGCGGCTACCGGAATCATCTCTTCCAGCCAATAGAATTCGTTGTCTTCAATCGCTTCACGCGGGCTCTGCAGGTTCACGCCCTTGAATTCACGCTGAGAAATGATGTACGCGGATTGCTCGCCCTGCATTTCCGCTTTATTGGTATTGGCCATGGCTGCCCCTTAAACGCTAGGAATGCGTCGGGTGTAGGCGGCCTGACAATTGAGCATTTTTTCGGTATAGCGGGCCTTGAAGATTTCAGCTTCGCCGTAGGCTTCGTTATTGAACTTGGCTAAGTGCGCCGCGTAGAACTTGATACAATCCTGATTCAGCACGGGAATCGGGTCATTGGTCGTATTGTCCACCAGATCCGTAGGCAGAATGATCGTGTCCAGCTCGCACAAGTAAGATTGATCCGGTGGCGGGCTGATAAAAATCTGCTGTTCGCCGTACACCGCCCACGCAATCGGCTGGCGCTGGTAATTGGTCGCCAACCAGGTGCGAATGTATTTAGAGAGCTGACTGAAGGGATACCAGTCAAGCTGATAGCGCTCGCTGCCCCAGACCACGCTGACTTCAATAATGTCGTAGGTGTTCACATTGATCACCCCCGTCACAATCTGCGCGCCGGAGCCACTGCCGCCATCGGTCACCGTCGCCGCCGGGGCAGTGGTGTAGCCGCTTCCAAACGACGAAAACGTGATGGTGTTGACCGCACCCCCCGATTCCGTCAGTGTAGCGGCTACACCACTGCCCCCGCCGCCTGAAAAGCTGACAGCGGGCGCGCTATAGTTCGCGCCGCCGTCATTAATGTTTGCGCCGGTAACTTGCCCAAAAACATAGGATTCCTGGCCCTGGGTGAGGTAACAGGTCTGAAGCGAGCGCAGGCAGCCAGTGTCCATAACCACCTGTCTGCGCGCCTCGTTGATATAGCGCTGAAGTTGCGACTGAGACCAGACCTGGTTATTGGGATCATGCAGCAGGTCATTCAGTTGCAGCTCGTATTGATTGAGCGTCGTCACTGTTACCGCCCCTCTGCATAAAAATGGCTATTCCTCGCATAACGACAATTCCGGCGACGGGATTGAAGCGTTGCCCACTTCACCCGCAGAGGTTTCCGGCAACACCTCCTCAACCAGAACAGCCCGCGTAAACACAAAATTCGCCAGCTTCTGAATACCCTGTGGGTTATCTTCATACTGTTTAATCTTGGTGTTGTAGCGCATGGCCCACCCCAAACGGGTCAGCGTCTCGGTTTTATCAGGGCAATTGAAGCCAAACATGTGTGTGGCGGCCTCCACCGGAATCGCTACCCGCTGATTCGGCGGAAAGTCGTAATCAATGCCGGCGTAACGGTCGCTGTGGTGAAAACTGTTTTTGTTGGTGACAAAAATATCGGATTGGCGCATAGGTCAACTCTGCAAAAAAAGTTAAGAGACTATTTGATGATCGTCAGGGTTTTTTGAATCTACCGGAGGCTGTTCATCCGGTAGCAGCACGCCGTCTTCGCCAGGGTCATGATCAGCATTAAAATCATCATCAGCGTCAGGATTGTAAGGCTCCTGGTCGCCCACATAGCGGGCAATTTCCTGCCGAACGATGCCACGAAGCCTGTCTTCCTGATCCTGGCTAAGTCCCAGTGGGGCAGAGATAATAGCCTGACCGGTCGCCTGTTCACGCTTCGCGTCAGCCACCAGGCGCTGGATGCGCTGCCATTGCCCCTCTGAAAACTTCACCGTAACCGCCGCACCTTCATCGAAATGGGTGTTTTGCGCCAAAATGGCCGCATCTAGCTCGTTCAAAAGTTCGTTCATGCTTATTCTTCTGTCCATTCGAAGGTCACATCCCAGGTAGAGGCATTGGCGCCAAATCCATTTAAGAGAACACCCAGTTCCTGGGCAACGCCACGCAATACCGGGCAGCGCGCTGGCCGCTGGCCAAAATCAAAAATGATGGGAGGCGGAAGCAACGTGACCGTTCCGGTCAGAATGCCGGAATAACGCTGGGTAGCAATAGGCCCCACAGCAGTGCCCTGGGTTGGATTGGACGTATACGTTCCATTTACAGTGGCGCTAGCCGCTGCATCGGTGGAATCGTTCGGAACGGCCGTTGCCACTGTGGGCGACCCGCCCGTACTGGCAGCGGAGCGCATGACCAGTTCAACGGATCCATAGGCCGCCGCTGTCGCGATGGTGCCGCTCAGAATAACGCGGGTCACACGAATGGTTTTTGTGGCTGATCCAATCAGACACGCTATTTGAGTGGCCGATGCCACGACAGCCATGCCTGGAATGGCCGCAGAATAGGTCGGCTTCAAGCCCTCTGTATTGACGTACAGTTGACCCGAGGGCGAGGACGTTGCGCAATCCAGCAGCACCGTAGCGGCCCCGGAGGTGTACGCCGAAGCCCGTACCCGGACTTGTTGCCATCCGTAAACCGGCACGACCCACGTCCCTTTAACCGTTGAGCTGATCACCGGAGAGCCCAGTAGTCCCGATGCCAGGACGGGGTAGGCCGCTACCGCAAACCAGTTGGCCCCATCGGTGGTGGCTTCAAAGACCAGCGTTGCAACGAAGGTTCCGATGACATTAATCCCAACGCTGCCCACCGGATTAGCATTGGGCTGATTCGGCGAACTGGGAATATCCGTGGTAATGGCCGCCGACGATTGCGCCACCCCTAAGGTAGTTGAAACTAAGGACATTTTAATAACCTTTAAATGGATTGAATCACACAAACATCGTTCTGGGCGCCCACGGTAGCGGTAATCTGCCCTTGTGTCGTCGCCAAACCGGATCCGCCCGCCAATGGGAAAAGATTGGGTACAGCTTCGTAACCATAGCCCGCATCCTCAATCACCAGGCCTGTAGCGGTTAATGCGCCTCCCGCTGTAGAAGTGCCCTGAATATTGGCCGATCGGGAAATCAACAGGCCCTTATCCCAGGCCGGATTTGTATTGGCTGCCGTACCAGCGACCTGAGCGCCTGCGGTTAATACTGCAAACGGCTGGGCATTGCCATATCCCGCGCCGGCTGTACCCACGGTGATGCCGCTAATGGTAAAGTTCATGATCGCGGTCGCCGCAATCGTGCTGGCCGGGCTGAAGGTGAATGTGGGCACGGATGTCAGTGGCGTTCCGTTATAGGTGGGGCTCATCCACAACAACGTTCCCGATCCAGACAGGGTCGCATTGGCTGTCAATACCCCCCCCGCGCCGGTGGTATCTCCCGGCTGATTAATAACGGTAATGGTAGGGGCAGCGACTAAACCGGCCCCCTGATTGGTCACCGTTACCGCATTAATCGCGCCGGCGGAAATCGTACACACCGCCGTCGGTAATACATACGGCGTCGAACCTTGATTGGCGGGCGGGTTAAATACCAGAACAGGCGGTTTTGTGTAACCCGATCCGGCAGTTGTAATAGACACGGTGGTATTAATCGCCCCACCCACAATCGTGTTCCACGTGCTGACGCCGGCGGAGGGCGTTACCGTAACGGTATTAAAACCGTTGGTGAGACCAGTACCCGCATTGGTGATCAATGCGCCCACCGGACACCCCGTAAGGTTGGAAATACGGAAATTCTGTCCGTCGCTGGAAATGGTGATGGGCGTATTGCCTGCCCACTGAATATTTCGCCACACTTGCAGCACAGAATCAAACATTTGCAATACAGAATAAGGCCCTAAACCTACCAGGTATTGACCTGTCAGCGTGAAGCCGCTGGGGTTCAGCGCCGCTGGATTGCCGCTGCCGCCAAAGGCGCTGACAACCCCCTGACCGGGAGGTAACAAATACGATTCACCACCCGATAATCCGATTAACAGGGCGGGAAGAAGGCTGCTAAATCCTGAAATTTTATTGATCGGCATCTCTTGCCCCTTAAATCGTTACGTAGATAAAACCATTAGAACCCGGCATCGTGAAAACCTCCATATGCCTTAAATCGTTACGTAGGTGAACCCTGTCACCACAGTGCAGCATTTTGGTTTGGCCAGCACTAATTCCAGCAAACTCAGCACCGCGCCAATATAGCCGATCTGGAAATTAGACAGCGTGGACTCAAAGCCCGTGAAGGCAAATGCGGCCCGTTCATGGATGTAGAAGGCCATATAGCCCACGTTTAATAGATACAGCGTGCCTTCAGGGCAATACGGATCCATATAAATCGGCACACCCGCCACCATCAACGCCTGAAACGCCGACCGCGCACCCCAGCTCGCCGAATCAAAGCCCTGTTCAGGGGTGATCATGTAGCGCTCTTGAGGCAGATAATCATTAGCCAGCGTCTGCCATGTCGCAGGGCCCATTACGCCGAAGGTAGGCACTTCACCGCCATACTTCACCGTGCCGGTAATGTACTGCATCACCAGCGCACGAGTGGGGTTTACGCTGCCGGCAGCGTAGCGCTTGGCCTTCAACCATGGATTAAGTGTTCGGGATTGATTCCCGTAAAACACCAGGTTCGTACCGTCATCCACCGCACCCGGCAAACCTATAATCTGCTGCGTGTTTGAGGTATTGCCGTACAACGCGGTCGCAACTCCATCGCAATAGACGTTACCCGCATCGTTCATCCGCGCCGCAAGCAACGGAATCACTTCGTGCGAATCCTGAATCAGGCCTTCAAATCCCAGATACGGGATCGGAATGACCGCCCCCTTTAAGTCGAACTCCAGGTTCGTCACGCCAGGCTGAACAGCGGGCTGATTAAATGAGCCGTCATAGCCCACCCACTGCATGTTCACAAACTGCGTGCCCTGGGCCGGAATCGTCACCGAACTCACACCGCCCGAAGCCGGTTGTGAATTGGCAATAAGCGCCGCCGCCAAAGGGCTGGTGTTATAAATCTGGACGACCAGCTTTTTAACAAACGCCCGGCGCGTAACGTATTGAAGCTCTTGTCCTAAACTACCCGGGCCTCCTGCGGGGATAACCCCCTGACCTAATGCAGGCATTGTATTTCTCCTTGAGGATGCCCGAGCCGGTCAATCTCTGGCGCCACGATTAATCTGTTATTAAGCCGATCCCAATCCTGCCACTTTACCCGATCGAATATCGTTCAACGCGTTGTACGCCTCAGTCAATGCAATCTTGTTCAATTCCGCAGGATTTCCAATGCCTTTGCCCCACACATCCTTCTCCGGCATTTCAAAAACAGGCGGCACAATCGAGGCAGCGGTAGGCACCGCCGTCTGCTTGCTCGCCACATGCACCCTCGCCGCCGCGTCATACGTGGGGATCGGGTTATGCTCGTCCGTCATGAGGGTTTCAATGGCCTGGATATCGGCGTTATTCAGCTTATATTTAGCCGTCACCTCATCGCGCTGGCGTTGTAAACGCTCGCGAATGTCCCGCTCGAGGATCTGTGCTTCTAAGGCCTGAATCTTTTCCCGGTCCTTGTGCACCTCCTTCATCACCGCATCTTTGGCATCTAACTCAGGAATCACCATAGTGGGATTCGCTTGTTTCAGCGTGCGCTGCACCATTTCACGCGCACTAGGGTCTTGCAGCAGCGTATTCAAAAGATGATGGCTGCTTTCAGTCTGACGCGCCCGCTGCAAAAGCTGATCAGTGGTCAAATCTTCGAGGCTCATGGTTGTTTCCTTTACTTACGCCCACCGTTTGGCTTGCTAATCGTCAGGGGGTTATACCCCGCCGTTTTTGTCGCCGAGGTCAATCCCCCAAACTGGGCAAACCGAGGAGGATTAATCACTTGTCCGTTGTCCTGTGCGGCATCGGTAGGCTTACGAATACCACCACCACCAGGGCGCAAATAAGCTTGAGTCGTTGTCATCGCTTTCTCCTTAACGTTGTCTTCACTGTCCCGGCATGGAAGGCGGCATTCCTGGCGGATGCTGTTGCGCCTGCCCTTGAGGGTTCTGCATTTGCTTCAAAATCATTTTCTGAACATCCGATCCGCCCCCCATTTGCGGCAACTGGTTCACCATGCGCATCACTTCCGCCGGCACCAGATCGGTGTTATCGCGTTGTCCGGCCAACGGGGCCAGGTTATTTAACGCCTTCAAAATGCCCTTGTATTCGCGATCACCCGGCCCGAAGGTCGTTAGTGCCTGCTCTAACATATTCTGGGCAATATGAATGTTGCTCATCGCCGCCGCTTTCAAGCCTTTTTTGTCTTGCGGCTGGGCAATGGGCGAAGCTGATGGCGAAGAGGCATTGGAATTCGAGGGGCCATTTCCCGGCGCAGACATTCCCGCGCCTCCCTGCAAGCCTGCAGGAGGTTGGCCTTGTTGCCCCATGGCTTGCGCCATGATGGCGGGATTCATTGGTTCAACCATGTTGATTCCTTTAAGCCCGGGATGTTCTCCCGGGTTTATTTGCAGCTTCCGGGCTGCTGTCGGGATAAACCCGACGAACCCTTACTTACGCTTATGACGACGTTTGCTACGCATATAGTCCCCCTCTCGTTTCAATCCACACCCAACTAATTGGATGAATGAATATATTAACATTAGAACAGACGGCCACTATTTTGAATGGGGAAAGCAGCCAGACCCCGGTCAACCCCTTAATTCTTTCCCTGACTTTTCGCCGCCTCAAGTTGCATCTGCTGGTTTTTGGCCTGCTGTTCATGTTTCTCAATCACTTTCAGCTTGGCCACCAACTGCTGCACATTCGGCGGATCCATCATGGTCAGGAAGGTTTGTCGATCAATCGCATGGGCCTCCAGTAATTCAGCGGCATCCCGTTTGCGATCTTCAATAAAGATAGGCGAGCTACTATGCGCGTCGACTTTAACTTCGTAATCGTTGGTAAATTGATGCGGCACAAACTCGATCCCGGGTGATCCATCCGGGTTTTCTGTTTTAAACCGCTGCTCAGAATTCTCTTGAACCGTCCTCAACATCAATGTAGCGACGCCGGCAGCGCATTCTTCAATCAGTAACGCCCTTTCTTTAGGTCGAGAGCTGCTCAATCTCGCCAAAAGATCCGCCTGCCCCTTGGATCGAACGCCGACCTCCCCCCTCCCTTGTAAGATGTGGCCGATACCGGCCTGATCGTCAAACATCTGATCAATCTCAGCCAGCGAGGCAAAAGCATTCGGGGGCATTTGCGGCGCGTGAACATCAAATTTGGTCGCAGGGGAACTGGTACCCAGATTGCCGCCCGCCCGCCTCAGCGCAAGCAGTTTCTCTTCCTGAATGCCCGTCAATCCTGTAGCACTAATCGGAGGATCTGACTGTTTCTTCAGTAAATTTCTGATATTCAGCACGTCTTCACTGCGCCAATCCTGCAGCGCAGCCAAACAGGCCACAAAGCTGTCGCCCCAAAAATAGTCGTACAGGTTATTGCTCGCACGTATGACCTGAAAGTGAGGAATGCCCTTCACCCCCACGGTTTCCTGGGCGCGGTCATAGATCACCACATCCGGCGACGCAATCGAAACAATCTGGTAATCCTCTATCTCATCATTCCAGACATACAGATCCACCATCTGCACCAACTCAGCGTCGACCGTCGGGCAATAGTTGTACTGCACGCCCGTACCCGCCAGTCCGCCGTTCAAGGTACCCCCCGCCATCCCGCTTTGCTGCGCCACGGATCCCGGAACGCCCCCAATAGGGTTCGCCAGTAACAGACGCGACATGCCATCGGAAAAATTGCTGCCGCCGCTGTTTTTAGAAGCGTTGACCCGGGACAGAATGTAATCGAGTTTTTGTTTGGGCAAATGCTGAAGATCATGCTGGAGCTGAGTTTTGGTCGTGCTGTAAAGCATCACAAACGCTTCTTGATCCTCCAGATCCACCACGTCTTCCCTGAGCACCCCAAACTGATGTGGCTCAACCAGATAGGTGCGGGCTATATTCTTGCGCCATTGTGTCTTCATGAGCATGGCGCCAAAAACCAGTGACCATAATGCCGCCTGTCCAAACCGAAGATGGGTATTCGACATGCGCCACTGATCCGAAACTTCACGCGACAACGGCCCGGCCTTATGCACATCATCCTCAGTCGCCGCTGTTCCGAGATGAATCGAAAACTTCACCGATTCCGGCGAGTAAATAAAGGAGCCCAGCGTTTCAATCGTGGAGCGGATCTTGTTATATGGCGTGCCCGATTCGTCCTGGGTGCCGAACATATAATAGTTGCGCAGCATCTTATAGAAGGTATAGCGCTGCTCACGCGACGCCAGGCATTGCTGTACGAGCTGGTCGTAAAGCCGTTTTCGTTCGACGGCGTCGGTGGGAATGATCATGGATTTTCACCCCTCTTTAGGGTGCCCTCTATGAGTTTTGTATAGCCGATGATGTCGAGCCAACTGTCATGATATTCAGAGTCCCCGTTTAAAATACGGGCGATCTTATGGGCAATCATTTCCAAGGCCTCGCGCTTGTCATCGGTTAGGCTGGACCAGTTGCGACTGTCGACCATGGCGCCCTTAATGTTCTGGCTAATCCGGGCATTTTCAGAAAATGCTCCATACCGGTTACTCCGCTCATACAGGGTTTGTTCGATCGCATTCATAATCATGAACCCTTTGAAAAACTCTTCGCATCCTGTTTATGTACCGTGATCTCCGCCTTGGGGATCCTGTCCATCGTGATGCCCGATTCACGCGCCACTTGTCGAAGAGCATTGTTTTCAGTCAGCGTGGCTGTACTTCCATCCGCGCGATTCAGAGTAAAGGGCGCTGCGGCCCGGCTCGACAACTGGTCGAACGACATGCCCATTTTGTTTTTCACATCGTTGCCCCACAGCACTTCCTGCCCCAATTCGGCTGCCCTTCCGGCGAAGCTGCTCTCGCCTGGCCGCGCATCCCGGAAGTTGCCAATTCCCATGCGGTCGGCTGAATCCCTCATTCCCCGATCAAAGCGCTGATGATGAGTATTGCCAATCTTCGGCGGCGTCAAAAAAACCCGCTCAACATGCTTCGACTGACACCCCAGCGTCGGGCAAATAGGATGAGTCCCCGGAAAATCGCCATGATCTTTGCAGCGCCACTCTTTCATGACCGACATAACTTACCCCCCCCCCACTGGATTTTCGGACCGTCCTGATTCCAATCGATACTGGCTGTTTCCCGCCGCGTTTCTTCATGCACATTCTGAGATCGCACCAAAACCCCCTTCCGCCCGACTACGCCAAGCACCAGACGCCCCTGTTCAATCTCAATCAATACGCGGGAAAGCCGCAACTGCATATCGTCAGACATCACCCCTCTTTGCAGCGCATAGTCATAGAGTATTCCCCGGCTGAGCGACATATAGAGCCCAATCATCCCCAGCGTAATGCGGGTCGCCCCATTCATCTCCGAAATCCGATCCCCCAAAAGCGCCCGCAAGCGCTTAATGATTTCGTGTTTAGGCAACAGCTTTACTGGATTGCTCACTATTGTTTTCCTCAACATCGGGCGGCGAGTATTTCCACTTCGCCAAATAATCCGTGATTTCTTTCGGAAAAGGATTAGCGACCACTTCAGCCCGCGCCCTCACCCACCCCGCGCACAGCCGCCCGTCCAGGGGCGCATGGCAAAGAAATTTCCCCCCCTCCGCCACTGCCTTTAAAAAATCCATTTGGGTCTGTAAGCACCCATTAGGCACAGAATCTTTTTGACAGGCACAAGAGGCGCACATCTCATCGCGCGCGCCAGGAACATTAATATTGATAAGCCCCAACGCCTCCAATCGAAGATACCCAAGCTCTGCCAGCCGAGTGGCCGCCCTTCCCATTTTCTGTCCACTTTCTGTAACGCGATGATGGGTCATTGATTTACTCAATAAAAAATTCTATTGGGTGATGCCATTCTCGTATAACCTCTGCTTAAGCACATATCCTTCTAGTGCCCAGATTTTATTTCGAGCGTTCTCAAAAGCTATCTTTTCCCCTAATTCTTGATTGTAATTTTGGGCGCTTGCACAAGCGCTTTCCCCAGTAACAGAAAACCCATTCACAAGCGTAAGAACGCATACCGTTAAGGTATCTGTTAATCGATAAAATGATTTTTCTTCTATCACGGCGTCGATCAAGGCGGGCGTTAATCTGGGCCCATTTAAACCTTTTTCCTGAATTTCTTTTTCAATTTCTTGTTCGTTTGACATCGTTCTCTTTCTAACGTGGTGGATTAAAATCAATTCCCTGAGCGCTGAGATACTTCAGCACGGCCTTTTCTACAGTGGTTTCCTGGTGCGGCGCTTCGGCTGGCCGGCTCTCTAACACATACGTACGGTTTTCTGCCCGCATCTCTTCCATGATCCAATCATTCCAGGCAATCACGCCGATCGCTGCCGAAATCCCACGCTCGTCCTTCGCCCGCCCCTCCCCCCCTATCTGGTCGCCATCGCGGTGAATATTTCTGAGCTGCTGAATACATGGCAGTGAATTCAGGATCACCATGTCTCGCTCGAAGTAATTTCGGAAAGTGGTCATCATGCGGATCTTCTCTTTAGCATTCGTCTGCCATTGATACGCATACGATCCCATCAGCGCATCCTGCTTTTTCCACAAATAATCCCGCATGCCTCCCACCACGTCATACAGTCCCAATCGGGGATCGCCAGCTTTCATATGCCCGGCCATACGCTTGAGGTTTTGCAATTCATTGAACACCGTCCCGCCCGGCCCCTGCATCTCCAGGCACAACATCCCCCCCTTATAGCTGCCGGCCAGGTGAGCAATCACCCAGGCAAACTGCGCCTCGTTCCAGTCAGGGGTGCCAATCTCCGCCACTTGCTCCACGCAATCGGCATAACAGCGCATCACATTCACGCTGAACTCGTCGGCCCATTCGCTGCTGCCATAGGCGGGGTCGGCTCCCAGCACATACACCCCCTTCGGGTCGGGATACGCCCAGATTGTCAGCTCGGCATTGTCGGCGGTCGTTTCCAACAACTCGGTATCTTCAAAGTGCAAACCGAATTTGTAACGAAAGTAATGAGGCTTAGGTCGTTGCATGGCGGACTGATACGCCAGATTCACGCGCTCCCCGCTGAAGAACTTAGAACCCGATAACTGAAAGGCGTATTCCTCTGTAGGCGGCATTTCCTGCAGCGCCATCATTTCATCGCCCTTCATCTGCTCTTCCACGTACCACCGCCACCAGGCGATTTGTTCAGGCTGAATCTTATAGTGGTAGCGCTCGTAAACTTCCTTGATCCAGACCAGTTCATCGCTGGTCGGAGCGCCATCCCAAAACGTGTTGAAGTCGACGCTACCCCGCTCCTTCCTGTAAATCTCGTTGCGCCACCACCCGATGAAGATAGCCTTCTGCGTCTTACTCTTCTTCGCAGTCTCCCACTGCTCATAGAACATGTTGTAGCCGCGCGCCGTCGATTCAAAGATATACAACCGGTTAGGATTCTGCTGCGCCAGGGTGTTCATCAGCGACGCATACCCCTCCTCATCCCCCCATGAACTGCATTCCGTGGCGTGCATAAAATTGCCCGCCTTCCCCCTCCCTAGATTTCCTTGCTTACGTGTCCCAGCCACCAGGTAAACGAGCCGGCTACTGTTCGCCAAGGTGAGCTGCACGCGGTTGTGTCCGGCTCCCTTAGGCTTTGCTGAAGAGGGCAGCGAATCAATGTACTGAGTCAGGTAGGAGCGGAATATCTCCCGGTTCTCATCAGTGTCTGTCACCAGCAACCCCTGCAGGCCGCGATGTTTGAACAGCCAATAAAGATCGAACGCCAGCGATACCGTGCTGATTCCTAGCTGTCGCCCCTTAAGAACCACGAAGGTATGAATATCCTCTTCAAGCCCCTTCGCCACTTCATCAATGAAATAGCGCTGCGTACCCAGAAAGGTGAGCGCCATCCGCCCCCGCTCCTTCGTATCAATTTTGAGCTGGCCGCAAAACGCCTCGAACTTGGCCGGACTGAACACCCCCATCAGCGCGTCCGCCAGACGCGAATAACTCGAGGCGCGATTTCCCGGGCAATAAACTTTTTCCCCTGCCCCGCCCCTGTTTTGAGATAGGCATAAAGATGCTTGCGCACGGTGCACAATTCCACGCCGGAAATGCGCGCCGATGAATTCCTGTCCATCAGGTCAAAGGGGTAATGTACTTTAGGTTTGGGCTTGAAGTTGTTCGGGCGTCGAGGCGGCGGCGGGGTCACTTCATCAAAGACGTATTGCATGGTCAACTCGTCACAGGCTACACACTATGACGCTATCGGCTATCAATGGGAGAACTATAAGCGTTGCGACGAGTCAGAGAACCTATCAATCTCCAAAATCTGCAGTTCCTTTTTAAGAGCATCGCCCCGATGACACTCAAAACTATGCCGTCATCGCCATGACCGTCCATTTATTTTGAATTCTTTTTTTGGGGGCAACGTGGGGGGCCCGCCGCCCACCAAGTCCGTGACCCAATGGATTCCTTAACCCCCGGTCAAAATAATCGTGAGGAAAAACAGAATGACCCCCCCACCAAACAAACATAGGTACAATCAACCACTTGACCAAAACAACCCATTGAATCCCATACCCCCCTGACCATTTCGTTACCTGAGCCCGGTTGAAATACCGTAAATTTAGGGCATGCCCTAACCTACCATATAAAACCCCTGAAAAATACTGTCCATTTTAAATCAAAACAAAATATACTTGACATATGTATGATAATGTCTTAGACTTAAATCATACATTCAGCCTTGGAGAAAACCATGAACTCATCAAAACGCGCAGCGATAGTCTGCCACGACAAAACCCCAGCCCAGATCAATAAAATCATGGAACTTCATCCAAACGATTCCGAGTATTTGCATGCTTTGCGTATCCAGTGGGAAAAATCCCGTAAAAAACAAATTGAAACTACGCGCACGCAGCGCCTAATTTCAACAACTTAGGCAACACGGAGATAAATCATGATCAAAAATCTGCTGAACGACATCCTTATCTCCAGTGTGCTGACATTAATTGTCTACCTAATCAACAGCTTAATTTTTAATATCTGAAAGGAAAATTCATGGACTCCAATCTGCAAATCGGGCAAATCCGCACAATCGGAACTTCTGGCCCTAAATACGAAATAATCGGACCCGGCGGGCGCGCGGAAAACGGCGAATTACTCATAAAAGTCGCAATGATAGAAAACGGCGGCGAACAGGTCGAATACCCGATGAGCAGCTTATCTATTGATCCTGAGGCATAGTAATGTACGCAATCTCTTTCGATTTAATCGTGGCCGAAACTCAAAAGCATCATCCGAATAGCGTTGCGCAGGCTTATTCTGAAGTTGAAACCATTCTTGGAAATTACGGATTTCAGCGCGTACAAGGTAGCCTGTATTTGACCGTGAACGAAGACATGTCCAATTTGTTTTTAGCGATCGAAGCTCTCAGGGCGCGTGATTGGTTCCCCAAATCCGTTCGAGATATTCGCGCATTCCGGGTTGAGCAGTGGTCAGATTTTACAAAAATGGTCAAAGGGGAACGCCCATGACGCCTCCCGGACAACAAATCGGATACGTCCGAGTATCTACAGAAGAACAAAATACTGCCCGGCAGCTCGAAGGCATAAATCTTACAAAAGTTTTTGAAGATAGGTGCAGCGGTAAAAACGCCGATCGTCCGCAACTCCAAGCACTAATCGAATACGCCCGGCAGGGCGATACCGTCCATGTTCACTCCCTAGATCGCCTGGCGAGAAACATGGACGACCTAAAGTCGATCATAAAAACACTATCGGCAAAAGGCGTAAGCGTCAAATTTCACAAAGAAAATCTCGATTTCAATTGCCAGGGCGATGGGCTCTCCCCGATGCACGAACTAATGTTCAACATGCTGGCCGCATTTGCCCAGTTCGAGCGCTCGATCATGCTCGAACGGCAGCGGGAAGGAATTGCACAAGCCCAAAAAGCCGGGAAGTACAAGGGCCGAAAACATAAGCTGACAGCAGAACAGGTCGTTGATATGCGCCAGATGCTGGCTGCTGGAAAATCAAAATCAGCGGTATCAAGAGCTTTTGAAATTAGCCGTCAGACGCTTTATTCGTATCTTTGACTGTAAAGATAATCTGCCCAGGCCTGCATCATTTTCCGCCGACCCTCCAAATACTGAGCATCGTTGTAAGAGGCGCTTGATCTATTTCGTTCCGCGTGGGCAAGCTGCATTTCGATGTGTTCGTGCGAAAAATCAAGCTCGTGCAGCAATGTGCTAGCGATGGCACGGAATCCGTGCCCGGTCATTTTACTTTTATAGCCCATTGCTTTCAGAGCATTCAGAATCACATTGCGCCTGCCAGCGCCGAACCACGGAAAGATTTTCCCACTTTCGCGCCAAAGAATTTTCCATCTTTCTTGTCCTTCGGCCAACGATTTAATTGTCTGCAGCTCAGTAATCGCGCGATCACTCAAGGGCACAATATGCCGGCGCTTTAATTTCGTACGTTCGGGCGGGATCACCCACTGCCTCAATTCAAAGTCAATTTCCTTCCACTCCGCATCCAAAAGCTCCATGGTACGAACAAAAGTTAACATCAACAATTTAATTGCACACCGAACCTCGTCAAAGCGATAGCCTTCAATCTTTGAAATCAATTCAGGAAGCTCACTACTTCTGAGGCGCGCATGGTGAGTATGCAAATAAATCGTCATAACTTCTTTAGATTTAAAAGTTGCCATTGGATTGCTCTTAATTGTTCGAGCCAAGGGCGAACAACCGTAACCGAGAATCTGCTTACAGATCATATAAAGCTTTTGAGGTAATGCTTTTTTGTGGGTAAATTTCTCAAACAAATCAATAAAATCACTATCATTTAATTGTCTGACATCACGTTTCCCCAGACTCGGCGAAACGTGCAGTTCAAACCGCCGCCATGTTTGCGTCGCCGTAAGCTCAGCCTTATCTTTTTTCCAATGTTCGAACCAGCGTTTTGCAAGAGCATCTAAGCTAAAATCTGGATGCCAGGCCTTATTTTTCCGACTATTTTTATTCACTAAAATAGGATCTTGATCGGAATCCAACAAATCCAAGGCCTGCTTGCGTAAAGCACGAGCCCGTTCCAATGGAACAATAGGATATTTCCCCATAGCCATCAAACGCCGACGCCCATTGAATCGGTATTCAAACCGCCAAAGAGCAGTCTTCAGAACGATGTACAGTCCACCGCCATCATGCAGCGAATACCCGGCCTGCTTTGCCAGCGCACTTTTAATTGACTTGTCGGTCAGCAGATTGATTGCCATTCAACGCCTTAGCTAGACTAATCACGATTTGGTTATTCACCCCATCAATGAATCGTTTCATCGTGTCCTGCAGTTCATCCGGGCTCGAGCTATTGAAAATGATGTCATTTACCTGCTCATCGACTGCACGATATAAATCGCCACTTATCCCATCATAATTCATTGAAAAACCTCAATGTTTTATAGTAAAATCCAACGACTATATAAATGACTATATTTGCAGTTTTTTTGCGTAAAAAAAGCCAATAAACATGCCGCATTGACGACTAAAATGTGCATTCTGTAATAGACTTCACAATCGGCATAAAAACAGCAATCCTGAAGGGATTTCATGAGGACGAAAGAAGAGGCAAGGGTAGCGCGCAAATTAATGAGGTCGCCGGCGGGACAATTTGAACCCGTAGATTTCTCAAATAGCCGAAATGTTCCAGCGGGCATGACCCGATGTTTCCGAAACAATCACTACTTAGTGATGATTTTTGATGATTGGCAGACCAGCCATGGAGCGAGCTTCAGCACATCAAGAATGTGATTTTTGGAAAAGAAGTGTCCGCGATAGAATACTATCCAAAGGAAAGCGAAAAAGTGGACCAGGCCAACATCTATTGGCTGTTCATTTATCCTGAAGGCGTGATTCCAAATGCGTATCCAACAACAATTAAATCATTGAAATTACTATAAAACAACCCATAATCTATTTATAAATTATCTTTAGTGTGTGAGGAAATAATGTCTGAATTTATAACGGAATTCGTCTGGATGCTGCTGCGGATCGGTTTGAATGTGATTCTTTTCCACTTTTTCTACTACTATTTTTTGGGAAAAGAGGGAAAGAAAAACTCCCCCTAAGGCACAGGGGGATAAAAGCACAATGGAGGGATCATGCCCGGCGACTCCTGAGGACGCGCAACCCGTGTATGCCTTGGAAGGTACAGGGGCGGGCACAATCGAGAAGTATCATACCATAACTACTCGCCTACTAATGCAGAAAAACGGTTAGTTGTATTTGCATTTTTTTTAGGATTTCGAGTATTTTCTGACGCGCGCTGAATCTCATTTGAAGTTTCAAATGAAGAAAACTGCCCCTCAAATTTCAAATCAACAGACCCCACCGGGCCATTTCTCTGCTTCCCAATAATTATTTCAGCAATGCCTTTTGAAGGGCTATCTGGATAATAAATTTCATCGCGATAGATAAACAATATCAAATCAGCATCCTGCTCCAGGGCGCCCGACTCTCTCAAATCCGATAATAAAGGCCGTTTATTGTCGCGCTTCTCAAGCTCGCGATTTAATTGAGATATGGCGATAATAGGAATCTTCAATTCTTTTGCCAATGCCTTCAAACTCTTAGATATATCACTCACCTCCAGGGCGCGATTCTCATAACGCTTAGCTTTTGAGCCACTGGCAAGCTGAATATAATCGATGACAATTAAGCCCAAATTGCCCTTACATTCACGTGCTAATTTACGTGAACGACTCACAATATCATTGATACTCAGAGAGGGCGATTCATCGACAAATAATTTCAATTCGTAAAGGCTATTAAGCGTGTCAGCAATCCTTGACCATTCTCCATCGCCCATTTTGTTCTTCAGGAGCGCGTTATAATCGATTCGTCCCGTGCTGGAAATCATCCGGCGCGCAATCTGGGATTTATCCATCTCCATCGAAAATACGCCGACGCATTTTTGGTACCTTTCCCCAATCGCCTGCGCCAGGTTAATCGACAAAGCCGTTTTGCCCATCGAAGGGCGCCCGGCCAAAATCACAAAATCGCCAGGATACAAGCCTGAGATCATCGCATCCAGCGCTTCAAAGCCCGTTGAGAATCCGATCAGCTCGCCCCCATCGCCACCCGACGTATTGATTCTGTTGATTTCGCGCTCAACAATGGGGCGGATCGGTTCAAAATCCCCTGTAGCAATGTTTTTCGCTTCCTGCAGCTTTTGGATGCACGCCAGCGACCACTCCATCAGTTCCCCAATGTCATCGCCGGCGAATATAGCGCCCTTCAATTCTTCGGCCATCCCAAGCAATTGACGCAGTGAAGATTTTTCCTTAACGACTTTTGCATAAGCCATAAACCGGGCGTACGAAACCACGCAATCGTACAGTTTAGTCACATACTCGTACCACTTCTCAGATTGAGCCGAGACCGTGTACACGTCGATCGGTTCATCCTGAAGCACCAGGCTCAGCATGCGTTCGTAAATTTTCTGATGCGTCGGGTGGTAAAAATCCTCTGGATGAATCCAGCCGACTAAGGTCTCCAGCGGCTTCCAGTCATGCAGCAGACACCCCAGAAGCGCCTGTTCGGATTCGAGACAGCGTGGAACGTGCTCCTTTTCGAGGGCCATCAGTAGCGGCCGCTCAGGATTTTGTCAAAGTTCACTTCGTTCATCAGCCAGTTCAGATCTGCTTTCCAATCGCGGCCGTCGTTTTTGCGGCCGCACAAAAAATCGGTTGCATGCACAAGGGTGAAGAAATTCTTGAACCATGTAAGGGCATCTTCAGGATCAGTGAATTGTTTAGCTTTCATGACCCACGCAAAACGCTGTCGAATCGCTGCCTGCATGGCCGTTGTGAGGATCGTATGCTGGGTCAGGTCAGGGCAGCACCGCTTGTAAAGATCGAATATGGCCTTTACAGGCACTTTTCCGACGTTTTTTTCATCCCGGGGTTCCGACACCCCTTCTTGAGCCACTATCGCATCCCCAGGGCCCAAATTAAGAGCGTCCTGCACTATTTTCGCCAACTGTTTGGGGTCAATCCACAGCTCAAGCCTGATCAGTTCGGATTTTCTGGTCATTTCAATCTCCCGGAAGATGCGCTTTTATCGGTATATTCCCCGGCGCTTGAAGATTCCGGGCGTTTTGCTTTTTAAGCCCATGATCCATTTGCTTTTTTAAGAAGCGTTACAAGATTTTGCCCTTCGCCCCTTACAAAACATGGGGTTAAGGTTTTGAGTTACTTCAGGAATCACCGCGTAGCGGTCACTTGATGGTGTTGGTGTTGATTGGGCAGGTGAGCATCGGCCTAAGCCGATGTGAGGACGGCAGTCCTGGGTCATGCAGCGCGTAGCGCGGTCGCTCCCGCTTTAGCGGGACACTTCTTATCCCGGCGCGAGAGTTATTCACAGCCCAGGTCAATATTATATAAATATAAAACTATAACTATATATAGCACCCCAAAAAATCCACCACTCGCAACTTTGATAGTGCTTAATATATATAAATAAAATCAATTAATTAACAATGAAAAAGGCAATATCAACTTTGATAGTGCTTAAGATATTTAGCTCTCGCAACTTTGATAGTGCTTGGGGTAAGATTGGGCGCCGTGAGAGGGTTTTAAGCTTTAAAAAGGATGCTGGAAATGCCGAGCCGTAGAAAACTAAAGTTTCCGATCGTTTCCGTCGTGGAAAATAACGAACAAAGGCGACGGGTACAATTTAACCTCGGTCGCGCCCAGATAAGCATTTTAGAGACTACTGATCCCCACGGCTTACTTATTGATGTTATTTGTAATAAGGTCAATGAGCCAGCAATGCTGGGGCAATTGCTTCCCGAAGATTCCTCGGAAGAGAAATTTTGGGAAGGTCTAAGGATGTTTTGCGAAGAATTTTGTGGTTGTTTCCATCTTAACAATTAGCTCTTTTATTGGGCTTTGCAAATTCAAGGTCGTTTTCCCAGATTTTGCGCTTAAGCCACGTCAGCGGATGTGACCTAAGAACATCCGGTTTGTTATATTTTTCACAACTTTTTTTATGCTGATCGGAGGCAGCCATGATCCGTTGGATCAATAGCTCATCAGGATCGGTCTTTTTCCACCATTGCCATGCCGCCCTTTTAGCCTGGCGCCGCGCCTCTTTATCCAAATTACGATCTTCATTGTATTTTTGTTTTGCGAAGGTTTGAAAAAACACCTCAAAAAACTCGCGCTGCATTCTAGCCTTAATATCTTTGATCGGGAGTGGGGAGACTTGCACAGTGGCCAGCGTGCCGGGTTCACAGGCAAAGCCATTAACCGGGTGATTAGCCATTAGGATTCGGTACACAATAATCGACATTGTGTGTCCTACCCGTATGGACGAATCTTCGATATAACGATGTTTTTTAAGGTATTTCAAACACTTATAAACAGTATTGTGGGCCAGTGATGTTTGTTTGATGATCTCGGCAACCGGTATTTTGATGAGTAATTCCGGGTTTTCACAGGCCTGTTCGGTTAGCACTCTCAGCAGAACTTTCAGACTGGAGTGGTTAGGTTTTTTGGGGTCGGGAACAAGATGTACAAATTTTCCCCATCGCACCAATGGATTTTCAATGACTGGTTTTGTGACCTCAATGACTTGCACCGGCGCCGGTAATTTTTCAGCGTTTGTGGCTTGTATTGCTGTAGAAATTATTGATTCTTGGAATAATTTTTCGAAAAATTCAGGGGAATTTTCTAACTTCTTTTTTCTAATCTCGTTTGTCTGTGCTAAAATCTGTTGGAGCGATTTCATCCGTGTCATTCTTTCTCTTGTAGAGGATTGACTACCGCCGGCTAGCGGGAAGGTGGGCTTGTTCATCCGTGAAGCAAAGATGTCCCGCTGATTTTACTGTCAGCGGGATTTTTTTGTGGAACTTTACAGCAAAAATTTTTTTTGTTTACAAAGCAGATGTAAATCATATAAATAGAGTTAGTGATTGATTTTTATCTGCTTTGCAAACTCGGTTTATTAAAAATGATAAAAAAAACATGTATTTACCATGCTAACTGCATAGACGGCTTCGGCGCCGCCTGGTCCTGCTGGAGTTCGTTTGGCGGGGAAAACTGCGAATACGTACCCGCACAATATGGCGATGCCCCCCCCGATGTTACCGGCCGCGAAGTGTTCATTTTAGACTTTTCGTACCCCAAATCTGTCTTGATCGAGCTGTGCAAACAAGCTGAAAGCATTACGGTCATTGATCATCACAAGACAGCGATCGAAGATCTGGTTTTTGAGGCTGGAGAAAAGCCTGATAACCTCGCGCTAATACTCGATGCAGAGCATTCGGGCGCTTGGTTAAGTTCGATTTATTTTGGGGGGTCAGCCCCAAAAATGATTCGCTTCATTCAAGATCGTGACCTGTACACGTTTGAGTTCGGAGAAACCAAGGCAGTGCATGCGTATCTTTCGAGCCTGGCGTTTGATTTCCACCTGTGGGACAGCGCGGCTTGTGCGCTTGAGATCGGAGAGGCAAGCTCCCTCATCGAACAGGGCGAAGCAATCCTGCGCCTGAACGAAAAGCACGTTCAAAACCTCACAAAAGACCCGGCTGTTATCAAATTCCCGTTAAACCCTAACATTCATCAGGTCAGTTACGCAGAGATCGAAATCGTCAATTGTCCGCACTGGCTGGCAAGTGAAGTCGGCCATGAATTGGCGGAACGCAATTTATTCGGACTGACGTATTTCGACATGAAACATAGGCGTGTCTTCAGCTTGAGAAGCCGGAAAGATGGCATTGATGTCAGCGAGCTGGCCAAAGATTTCGGCGGCGGCGGCCACAAAAATGCGGCCGGATTTTCCCTTCCAATGTCATTTCTGATGGGTGAGGATGAATAACATCGAACGGGTGCGCCGCATCGAGCGCGCAAACGAGATCCTCGCCGAACTAGGCGGCGTCGATATCCTCGACGCCCTGGAAGAACTCAGAACAATCAAACTGTCACAACAAAAGGAAGCCGCCATGCTATCTGAAGACAATGGGCTACCCTACAGTCCCAAGCTCAAAGAAGTGAGCGCCCAGATTAATAAGATTCTGAAAGACAATGATGTCGCCGGCCTCTGCATCCTATATACCCGGGGCTTTGGGGAGTTTCTAAACCACCTGGAAACGCGTGAATCTGTTTTTCGATATGAACACTTGCCTGAAGGGTTGGCGTTACGTTTTAAATCCAAGCTGGAAGATTTTAACGGGGATGTAGACGCCCAGATGAGGGCCACAGAATATAGTGTGGGCTATCTAAGAATAGTCTTAGATATCATGAAAATCCACATGGATATGTACGGCCAGGTCTATAACGAGGTTTCAAAATCAATGGAAATCGAACATGGAACCGGCATCCTTACAACCGCCAACCCCTTGAATTGAGGATACAATGTCAAAATCCCAAAAACAGCTCAGCCAAATACTGGACGAAGATATCGTTAAAGAAAAGCTGACGTCTATAGCTCATCAAATCGATCAAATCTTAAAAGAAAACAACGCCGCCGGTTTTATTACCGTTTTCGCAAAAAAAGATGATCATAATTTGGCCCTTCTCGGACAAAAATCCTTATATCTACTGCCATTTATTAAAAATGAGAGTGGGAAAAAACTCGAATTTAGGGATTTCAACGAGTTCAATGGCGACCGGGCAGCCCATGTACGAGAGATAAAAGATTCCTTAAATATGATCGGCGCCATGCAAGAAGCTATTAAGGGCACCCAAAATCATTTCAGCTCGTTTCTAGAATCGTTAAAAAGACAAATTCTTCTAGAAAATTTTAAAGTGTCGATGAAAGAACTTCCTTGAATCCCAAAGAGAATATTTCACCCAAACGCCTGTAGATACCAAGGCGGCTATCAAAAGGATTGTTTGAAACATTGGATCATCTCCGATGACAAGTTGAAGTGCAGTGAGAGTCGTTGCGCCACCCACAACAGCAGCGAAACGACTCCCCAGAAGCGCCGGATGCCCTTGAACTTAAACCATGCGAGGGTGTCTTCGATCACGCTGACACGCGCCTCAAGATCATTGAAGCGCTGCATAGCACTACGCGAATCGCCCGCAGAATCACTGAGGGGATGCATTGCTGCCCTCGCGCTCACCCGAAGAAGGAGCTCCAGAGGCCCCAGAAGGCTCTGTAGCGCCCTTCGAGCCACTCTCCGACGCGGCAGCGTCTGACAACCCCGTTAAAAGGCCATCCAAGGCGTCCTTGATCGCTGTTTGCTTGTTTAACTTCCCGCTGAGGAGTTCGTCTTTCACGTCGTGCAAAAAGGTCGTAATGCCGACCGAAATGGATTTCTCAAGAAACGATAACAGGCTCATGGTGGCCTCCTATTTGAAAAGACTGTCAGAATCGAGGCATTGCGCCGGCACATTCAGACGTTGTTCGATCTTCCTGGCCAGCGCGTCATCGATCACTCTTACAGAGTTATCGCCAATTATTTGCTTAAGGAAAGCCTCAGTGAGGCCCAATTCCAGGGCCATCTGACGCACCGAGGAAAATCCCTGGGCAAGCGCCCGGAGGTTTTTTTTTCGAAGACGAAAAACGTCTTCAATGGAACGCCGTGTTTTCAATGTGCGACAAATTATTGAATTTCCATCACAAAGGAACAACTCGCTCCGGTGTTCGCTCCCAGAGAGAAATTGACCGTGTTGGCCCTCCGAAGATAAAGTCCGTCGGTGCCGCCGTACTCAACATAACCGGTTTCAAGCGTCCCGGCGTTGTTCACCGAACAGGGCACCCTCATGCCCGTGGTTTTCGGGATAACGCCCGAAGGCAAGGAAATCGTGATACCCGAAGCCGCAGCCCCCCCCGTCGTGCCCGAAAATAAAAAATCTACATTGGCGGTTTTTCCGGTCGCGCCATTGGCAGCCGCAATCTTGTAGCGCGCGGCAGTGGTTGTGACGGTGCCAAAGGTCATGGAGCCAAACGGCGTGTAGGTTGGTGTCCAGTCCGTCCATTGGGTGTACGGCTGAGTCGTGTTTACATTGGTTGCATACGCATTGGGATCAGTCACCAGAGTTGAATAGTTCTGCCACGCAAACAAATCTATTGTGCCCCCAACATTTACACCAACCGACCCATTAATATTTATCTGAGATACAGCGCTCGATCCAAAATCTGGATGAACAATATCAAATTGATCATTCGTTCCAATGATGCTAATACTTTTCGCCGTGCTTGAATTACCATTCAAGAAGGGGCGAATAATAGATAATCGGGTGGTATTAGCCACACCCCCATTCACAAGAAACTGGAATTTTGTACCATCGGACGGCCAGTTTCCTTCAAACCAATCGTCTTCAGAGACGAAGTCAATGACATTTGAACCACCCACGCCGGTCGTATCTATGACAAGACCCGCCTGAGTATTATTTTCATAGACATTTTGTTTTGAAAGGACTTGATAACCGCCGATGATCAGGCCACCCGATCCTATCGTAGCCGACCGAAACGCGTTATACATTAACCGCACAGTGGTCGGACTACCATCTCCAGCAGAGGGATCAATAAGAAAATTCGTGGCGTTAAAATTAAGATACATATGTGTAAAATCAGCCGTCACGACCTGCTTGATTACCATGCCTCGAGATAAGCTGCCACCCTTGTAGTTAATAATGGATACTTGATCAACCGTAAAAAAATTAGTCAGCGTGCTTTCGCCCGCGTGTAATCCTATGGCCCCATCTAAAGTATTAATGCCATTCAAAATTAAACCCGAAATCGTATACCCATAAGGATTGGGGCCTCCCCCGCCAGAATTTATTTTAATAGTGGCCCCTGTTACGGTGGCATCGGGCCGTATTTCGGCGGCATCGCCAAATACATCAATCGTTCCATTAAAATCCAGACCAGAACTCACCCTGTAATACGCAAGGGGATGCGGTATGGAATAACATGTTTTTTTAGCAACAGCGGCATTATAGCCGTTGATCAGAGCCTGATAATCATCGTTTGTGCCATTACCTTTTGTTCCGAACTGTGTAGCGCTAATACAATTATTAAACGCACATGAAAATAGGGGGAATATCAATAAAAAAACTGAAAATAATCTTTTCATTTTTAATCCTCAAGAGTTCGGTATTAGAAACCAGCGCCCGCCATCGGATGCAACGATAATGGTTCCGCCATTATCTGGACTCGTCGTATCAGAGGGGTTATAAAAATACCATCCGCCGCCCCCGTCCCCCACCGAATAATAACCCGCGACGAAACAGAGACCGGATCCTGTTTTGGGCACAGTCCTCAATTGAGCAATGCTCGAAGCAAAGGTCTGGGCGAGCGCGGTAAAATTCTGATCGAGATAGCTGGTGGGAATGGGGCCAGTTAACGCACCGAAGGTGATGGGAAGGGTAAGCATGGCGGCGGCGGTTAGATGCTGTAACAGCCGGAAAACAGCAATTGAGATCCGTTTGTAATATCGGCCCCCGGATTACTCAGGGTGCCGGCCGCATATTTATAAAATCGGACGGTTGTAGCACTGGGGTCCACACTGCCTACAATTTCGGTAACGGCTGTTGCCGCCCAGCCCGATGCCTCTACGGCAAACGCGCCTTTTGTAGTCGCGCTGGACGTAAATGGAAGCCCGGAAACCTGTAGCGTGCCGGATGGGGTGGTTGCTGCATTAACCACCACGTTGGCTTCAATGCATACCAGTCGGCCTATGCGCGTGTAAACGCCCGTTTGCGTGGTATAGGTTACGGAGCCGCCGCCCAATACAAACGCAGGCGTAAACGTGCCCTCCTGATACGTGCTTAATGTGGTTTGTCCGAAATTAATGGAGGTGGCCGATGCCACCCCAAGGGTAGGCCCTATCAGTATTGGATTCGTATCCACAACAATTTTTGTTCCGGTGCCCGTCTGTGAGGCGATTGACGTGGCGTTGCCCACACTGGTGATGGGCCCGGTCAGATTAGCGTTGGTGGTAACCGTGCCGGCCGTTAAGCCGGCGGCGGTGCCCGTCAGATTCGTCGCAACCCCGCTGGCGATCGTTCCAAGCGCGGGACCAACCAGCGTCGCGTTGTTAGATAAAACCGTGGAGCCGGTGCCTGTAGACGTCGTGACGCCCGTTCCGCCATTGGCCACCGACAAAGGTAACGGCACAATGCCGCCCAGTGTTTGCGGCGACGTATTGATCCCGTCGGCGTACGCGGTGTGATTCATCAGCAAGATGAATGCAAGAATAAGCCTGGCGAGGATCGATCTCATTGCACAGCTCCCGTGCACATCATTGTCGCGCCGCCGATGGTTTTTGTAGCGGCCGTGGACGAATTAGTCCAGACAATGCCGGTAGAGAGGTTCAATCCACCTATCGTCGTAAAATCATAATTGCAGTTCCCGCCTGCAGGGCACACTACGGGCGTTACTATGGGCACCGTACCCTCTGCCGGAACCGTGGCGGAATTGAATATCAACATGTATTGCGTTGAAGCCGATGAACTGTAACAACTGATCGACTTCAGCGCGCCGGCGGCATTTTTTAACACATGGCTGGCCTCAGGCGCCGACGATGAAACAAAAGTAAGCGCCGAAACATTCAAACTAAACGGCAACAGACATGCACAAAAAATGGCCTTTTTTATGCATGACAATGGCGTCATGCACAGGAAATCGCTCTTTTTTAACATTAGCGCCCCTCTCCAAGTGTCACATATACCGTACTGCCGATATCAGGGGCGATAAACTGCACATTGCTACCCGCCTTAAACGTGAAACAGCGCTGCGAGTTGGGCAGTAAAGGGGTGCCGTTGTCCACCGTCACCACCGTTGAACTGGTGAGTGGCTCATCCAGCATAAACACCGGCTGATTGCCGATAACGGTCACCAGCCCCGTCATCGCCGACTGAACGCCGCTGCCGTTGTTGGCCAGCGTCGCATACGTCAAGGTCTGCGCTGTGGCGGTTACCGCCAGGCTATGCGTTAAATGCTGCCGCTGAAACGCCTGCATCTGCATGATTAATAATCCGTAGAGCGGCGTTTAAATTTGCCGGACGATACAGTGATTACACACTCATCCCCCTCAAGATCGGGCGCCGGCCCCTGAAAACTGGCCATTCGGCCGTTGGGCTTTTGCACGCCCTGATTCGGTTGATTCCAGGGTGACTGGTGTACGCCATACTGCTGCGTCGTAATCGGCGCAGAATGCTGCTGGGGTTCGATGGGGAATTTAGGATCAAAGGTTTGACGTCCTGAAGGATCCCGCATTTCTTCGAGTCCTCCAAACTCGTGCGTCATGCGCACCCCGCGCCGGAAAATATTACGATCCATGATTTGCCTCCTTAGGATTAAGCTTCACCATGCACCAGTTCGCAATGGCGAAAATCGTGGCGCCGGCAAGCCTGGCATGGTTCGAAGGGGAGTCCTGGCTGAGCGCCCAAACAAAAACGCCCGTATTCAACAGTAACGACAGAATGATTAAAATCCGCATGCTCAGCAGGTTTAAAGCAATGCTTAAAATGGCCATCTTATGGTCATTGTCCAAAGGTTCAGGCATCGGAGCGCTCACATCGAGTCAGGGTCAAACGTATCCTGGGTTTCCTGGATCTGATTCTTTATTTTTTCCCACGCCATGGCGGAGTTAATCACCTTAACGGCCACCTCCATCGGAACTTCATCGTTCGACTTGAGTTTTTTAAGCAGGGTTTTGAGCAGATCATCGATATCTTTGTTGGGGCTGATAGCGAGTTTGGGGGGCATGGGGTCATCCGACAGGTCGATGATGAGGTTATCGGATCGATTTGCTTATTGATAAGGCCCAATAAGCAAAGCCGAGAGTTCTGCGCTGTACTCTCAAAAGGATGCAGCACTGACCGTTAGCAATCTAACTCTGTATGCCTGGTCTGCATTCCAGGCATGGGCCGGAAGATTATTGGACAAAAATGGTGTCTACTTCTTGTTAGGCACCAAAATTGCACTCCTCGACTAAATCTTTTGCTGTTGCTTCAATGTGTTTGGTAATCCCAACAAACCCCTCTGCCTCATCCTTTTCTTTAAATCCGCGAAATTTTACACGGGCAGGATATACGTCTATTACTTCACCGTCAGCCTCAACATCAATAACTATCGCCCAGCCGAATGTGTGCAGTATTCTATTGATCCACCACAACAACTTGGCTTCTTGAAATTCTTTCCAGGTTTTCCGCTCAATCATAATATAAATCCCCCTGAAATCTTTGGCCTAACACGTCCTTGCATGGGAGCTACGCCCCCTGAAGTCAAAGGTTAGGCGTCATTCGTTCACGGGAGCATAATCGTTTAGCTCCGGCGACCAATTGCACTTTTCGCAACGATGATTCCTGTTGGGACAT
>JACCDR010671052.1_pt1 | contig 36991 bp, 59 predicted proteins | sample 7446431 | NCBI WGS metagenome assembly JACCDR01 (sample SAMN15323443, study PRJNA562643) | freshwater metagenome | isolation source: river surface water | place: USA:Blue River Watershed | collected 2017-08-17 | reverse complement strand
GGTCGCCTTACCCCAATGGGCGAACCCAGCCGAAAAAAGATTCCTTACCCACAGGTCAGGCAGCCTTGCCCCCATTTTGGCTATTGGCCCTACGCCCCTGTTTTTTGCCCTTTAATAATAATATACCTCTACACCTCTATAACCTATCTGACCTCTCTGGAAGCAAGCAAATACAAGGCCTGCAGCGGCAAGAGGTCAGCCAGACAGGTAGCTTACACTCTTGCTACCTCACCTCAAATACATAGCCCCATGCCTGTAGCCTGCTCGTTTTCTGGGGGAGGTCGTAGAGGTCGAGCAGCTACCTCCCCAAAAAAAGAGAGGTAGGGAGAGGGGAGCCCGAGAGCTGCTCACGCAGCGGCCTGATACATCGTCGAGCACTGTCGTGCTCACATCCACAGCGGCAGCTGCAGTGGCTGTGCCCGCGCCTCACAGGGTATGCGAGGCGCACACAAAAAGAGCGGGCCGCATTGGCCCGCTCAGTCTCACCGCATGTATGGCGCTCCCTCTAGTGGTCCACAGAGGGGGGTGGGGTTACGCCTTCCGCACCTCAGCCCGCTCGCACGCATACCGCGCAGGCGTGGCACCGGCCACACGTCGCCACAGGTAGTGGGAGCCGTCCTTGTGCCGCACCCAGCGCTCCTCCAGTTGCTCCTTGAGCGCCAAGCCAAAGCTACTCCGCGTCTTTGGCGTCAGCCACTCACTCGCCTGGCGCACACGCAGCGCACGCTCATCTTCCTCGCTCATGTATTCGTCAGGCGGTGGGCTCTTGAAGTGCCAGCCTCCGCTGCGCCCCTCAGTATCCATCACCGACTCAATATCCTTCTCGGGATACAAATGGAAGGTCGCCTCCTCCACGCCATGCCTGCGCGCCACACCAGCCAGCGAGGCCACAGTGACCTCGAACCTCGGCAGAGGCTCCCCGCGCTCATCCACACCCAGCTCAGTCATTGCCAGCTCACCCAGTCGCCTGAAGTCCCGCCCCTTCTTGTCTCCCGTCCCTTCGTTGCTGTTTTTCTGCATGCAGTCCCACTCGCGTGCAAACACACGCCCAGTGGCCAATACCATCCCCGGCACCACATCGCTCCAGCCCTCGAATGTCCCCAGCTCCCGCGTGCCAGACATGCGTCCACTCTCATGCCAATGCCGCACGATGGACCACATCGTCGCCAGCATCATCGCTCGATTTTCCTGTGCCTTAAACCAAGCCTCAGTCAGCGTCACCATGCCTGCCACTTTGGGCCGCTCGTCAGCCCTCAGCGGGTTCCATAAATCACAGTCCAGGGTGCGCCGCTGCAGGTCAGGAGACAGCTTCATTTCATTCCCCGTGAAGAGCGTCACACCGCACAAAGTCGGAGCCACCATGCTATTCGTGTGCTTCCTGCGGAAGTCCCACTCTGAGCCCGAAATCCACTGATCCAGCAGCGGACTTTCCACAGGGCGCCCCCACTTCACGTTGTCGAAAATCGTATAGCCCACCTGCTCCAGCGCCATGCTGTTGAGCGTGTCTTCCAGCTGCTGCTCTGCGTCCTCCATCAGCGGCTTGATCTTCCTTGTCCCATACACCGCCCACACCGCGCTCCACGCCAGATTCGTTTTGCCGCTGCTCCTCTCATTGGCAATGTAAGCAAAAGCAGGAGGCCTGCCCTCATACAGCATACGAGCATACACACTCAGCTGTGCAGCCAAGTGGATGGCCAAGTCCCTGCTCTCATTCCTCCAGCCGAAGGTGCGGAAAATATTGTACCACCACTCCATTGCATCCCTCACGTCCAGGGCGTGGTCATAGGTCACAGCCGCCCGCGTGAAGATCTGTGTCGGCACATCATAGCCCACCGGCAGCAGCTCAGGAGCCTGCCCCACCTCTCTCCACACCGGCAGCTGGACCGGGTGAAATGCAGCGATCTTGGGCAGTGCACATCTCAGCTCATCAGAGGCCAATACCACCTCCGCTCTGTCTTTGGTCAGCCCTCCTTTCACGATCACAAACTCGCCCGTGTGGTTCCCATCCGCATCCTTCAGCGGCACCCGCTTTCGCACAATCACCAAGCCCGTAGTGCTCGGCAGCCAAGTGCGGAATCTCTTCGCGGTCATCGGTGAAAAATCCTGCGCCTCATCATCCCAAGCGATGATCTCAGAGTTACGCACAAACAATCCGCGGCTGCCATCCTTGCGCCCCAGCAGGTCAGCAAGAAAGCGCGCCATGTCGTCAGGCGGCAGTTCCTCCATCATCTGTGGTGCCTGTGTGGCGATAGCGCTCGGCACAGGAGCCCCCACAGCCTCAGCCATCGGAGCCACCGCCTTGGCAAATTGCACCGCCATGCTCTCACCCACAGCCTCACTCATGCCTTGCCCTCCCCCGTCACATCATGCGCACGCACAGGCAGGTCCAGTATCCTCTGCATCTTCGCGCCTGGGCACACATACAGCAGCCGCTGGTTACTGCGCCCATAGCTGAAGGGCACAAACTTCCGCTCCTTCCCACCGCCCGTCATCTTGCCCTCTCTCCAAGTGTTGCCCAAGCGACAATTCACCATCGGGTTCTTCAAAGCTTGGCTATCGCAACCGATGCGCGCCATTGCATCACGCACCACGTCCACGCACTCCTGCCACTCGTCGCGAGTCCTCGCACCCACCCGCACCAGAGCATGGATACTGCGCCCCGCACTGCGCGTGATGCTCACTATCGGCAGAGGCAGCTGCACCAGCGCATTCAGCCACAGCGCTGCCGGAGCCTCATCGCTCTCCAGCAGGAGATATGGGTAGCGCACCACACTCTGCATCGTCCTGCGGCTCAGCTCCACACCACTCGTTTTCGGATGCCATTTGCCATCCACAGGCGGCAGTAAGTGGATGATCCCCTCTTTGCTACCCGGCGGGAAACTCGCCGCCATCACGGCCTTCTCTTGTGGCGTCTTGCCCAGCAGATACCAAGCCCGTCTCCACCTCATGTAGTCCCCACGAGACTGCATGGAGCAGAAGACCATCACCTTGTCCTCCGGCTCGTAAAGGAGGTCCAGCAGCTGTCCAGCATCCAGCCTTTTTGGGTCGTAGGGACTGCGCGCCCGCAGCCAGGCATCATCCACCTGCAGCCCCGGCAGCTGCACACCCTTCAGCGCCGCCTCATCATACTGCACAGCCTCTCTTTTGCGCGGAGCCACATACTCAGGTATCTGCCCCTTGTCTGCGTCTCCTTCCACCAGGTGACCGCGAGGCTTGCCAGCTCTCCCACCCGCAGCCAAAGCACTGCGCAGCTTGTGCCAGAGCTCATGCTCTGACCAGGGCGGGCTGCAGGTCGCATTGAACTCCAACATCAGCGGAAAAGCCTCCTCTGGGCTGAAGCCGAAGCCCCACACCAGAGCAGCCGCCACGCGGAATGTAGCCGCATGACCACCCGCCCCGCTCTGCGCAGGCTCACAGTGGCTCATCAGCAGCCTGGCTCGCTCAACAAGAGTCATGGCCTCACCTCCCATTCAATCAGCACGCCTAGAAAAGGCAGCCCATAGCCAGTCTGGAAAAAAGCCATGAAGTCAGCCACACAAGCAAAGCCATCTGCCCGGGCAAAATCGGCTAGCTCCTCATTCGTCAGCAGGCGACCATCCACCAACACATCCCAGCTGGAGAGGGCAGGAGCTAGCACCACCGGCACCACACTCACCACCACAGCAGCGCAGAGGATGCGTTGCTTGCTACGGTAGGGCAGCCCCTCCCAGCAGCGCAAGCTCAGCAGGTCGCCAGCCTTTGGCATCCTCCTGGGCACAGGCCTGATGGTCCGTGTCTTCTTCCCCTGCTGCACCAGCTCAGCAAAGCGAGGCTGAAACATTCTCACGAACTTTTTCATGGCCTCACCTCCAGTGCAGACGCCACCGCAGAGGAGAAGAGTTCAGCCTGTGCCGCCTCCTCGCTCATCTGCCTCGCATCCGCTTTGCGCAGTGGCAGCCTCAGCAGGTAGCCACGCGGAGCCAGCTGTGCCGTAGTCAGCACAGCCACCACCCAGCCATCCGGGTCGTCCCCGTAGCCAGCCGCCAGCATCTCAGCCTCAGCAGCTCTCCGCACGGGCGCAGTCAGCCTCCGCAGCCAGCACGCTGGCTCTCTCTTTTTCGTAGCCATACTCTCTCTCTGTTTTGGCGGTTAAAAATCCTTCATCGCTCGCAGTAAGGCGCAGCCATAAATCACACACATAACTCCGGCTCCAATCAGCGAGCCAGCCACGCCCCAAACCAAACCACAGCCTTCAGTGATGAGGCCTACAGCCAAAAGAAGCAGCAGCAGTCCCAGCGTAAGTTTAGTGACGTCCTTCATCTCTTTTTAGCCCTCCCCTTTTTCGGCTTCACTGCAGGCGCTTCTTCCTGCCCATCGTCCACGTCCACCACAGGCACCACCAGCTCGCCATCCACCGTCACATCAGCCCCGGAGAGCGTTTTTCCACTCTGCATGCCATCGTCCTGCAGCTCTCGTTTGGCCTTCTTCGTAGCCTTCTTTTGAGCCTTGCCGCTCAGCTCATCTTTGGCCCGCTGCTTAGCTTCCAGCAGACTCACAGAGTAGTGTCTCATGGCTTCCTCCAGCGGCTTGCTCTTCAGCAGCAGCCAGGCATCGCCCGCACACACCGCAGCCACTACCAGAGTGGGCAGAGTGTCCACCGTGCCCACGTCCACATACCGCTCTATCACCGCTGCAGCGTAGTGGCTGCTGCTCACATTGTCCCCCTCCTGCGGAGTCTGTGGCTCCAGTCCCAAGCCCGCGCACAGAGCACGCAGCGCATCCATGTTGGACCGTAGCAGAATCATGCGCGCAAGCATCTGCCATCCCTCCAAGCCCATGCCACCGCCAGCCTGCGCCAGAGCCCCCAGAGCATAGCTGAAGGCCAGCTTCTCACGTGCCTTCTCCTCTGCCAATTTCTTCTCCTGCTCCTTCCGGGCCGCAGCATCTGCAGCAGTGCTGCTAGTGGCCACCAGCGGGCACTCTTTGCCCTTCTCCGCAGACACTGCATGCACCGCAGTCACCGCCACCTCACGCCGCACCAGTCTGCGCGTGCTGCCATCTGGAGCTTGAGCCAGCACCACCGGCACATCTGCGCCCTTTAGCATCTTTTCCCATGTCTGGATCTTCGCGGTGTTCGCGTGCCCCACCAAGTCAAGCCCTGGCTTAGACTCCAGGTCTACATAGTCAGAGCCATACCGCAGCACACCCTCAGTGCTGAATACCTTGCTGGCCTCACTCTGTGGCATCACCTGCAGCCCCTGCTGCTCAGCCTCTGCAGCGTCTCGGCGGAATTGCACCGCTAGCTTGGCCTGCCTGCACTCAGGCCGTGTGCAGACATTGCCAATCTTGCTCCCACGAGCCCCCGCACCACTCACCACCAGGTCAGCAAAGATCGGGTTGTCTTGCACCCTGTGAGGGCAGCCTACACAAGCACCACCCCGCACTCTTTCCCCTGCCTCATCCATCTCCACAGGCAGCAGCTCGGCATCATCCAAGCCGAAGCCCACACCATCTAGTTGCGCCATGTAGTGCTCCCGCAGGTGAGCAGCAGCAGCCATCTTACTCATCGGCTGTGGCTCCAGGCTGGCCACTCTCGGCTCGATCCTATCCAGCTGCTCATCCATCCCCACATGCTCAGAGTAGATCACCTCCAGCGCAGCACGCCTGCGCTCATCCGTGCCCGGCACACGGGCTATCATACTCGCCACCTCCTTACCTATCAGCCCTTTTGCAAAGGCATCGCGAGCCAGTGGCGGCAGCTTCACCCACTTCAGCGCCCTGTAGATGTCGCTCGTATTCGTGCCCACTCTTGCCGCGATCTCTGGCACACTCAGCCCCCGCGCCTGCAGTGCCCTGTAGCCTTCCGCCTCCTCCATCGGAGACAGGTCAGCACGCCGCAAATTCTCGATGAGTTGGAACTCCATCACAGCATCCGTGCTCCAGTCCCTCACCAGCACAGGCAGCCATTGCAGCCGCTCTCTCAGCTCACCATTCGCAGCACGCAGAGCCAGCTCTGTAGCTCTCCAGCGCCGCTCCCCGCTGATGATCTCATGCCTGCCTGCACTGTCAGCAGGCCGCACAAAAAGTGGCGTCTGCACCCCCAGCTCCTGCGAGCCAGCCTGCAGTGCTCTCTCTGCCATGTAGCGGATATTGTCTGCCAGCTCCTGCAGCTCAGCAGCAGGGTAGTCTTTGCGCGGATTCGTCTTGCTCGGCGTCAGCGCATCGTGCCGCACAAGCAGCACCTCATTAGTGTTTTCTAGGCTCATAGTAGTAATGGAAAAGCTCTCACCGTGGCACCGTGGCCACGGCATCAGGGCAGCGCTCAGCGCGCCCTCCGTGTGGGCTCGTCGCCCTTTTTCCGGCCACGTTTGCGGCTCGTATTGTTGCGCGCAGCACGCGCATAAATCTGCGTCGCGGTCTCACTCTTCTGCCCTGGCACACGACTCCCGCGAAAGCCACGGCTCCTCAGGTAGTCGGAATACACCAGCTTGATGCGATGGCACCACGCCGCTTTCGTCTCATGCGTCAGCAGCCCAAGGTCAGTCTGGCTCATGTTCGCCAGATGCTCACGGCTCACCGCCCACGTCAGCGACACAAGACGCTTCAGCGCCTTCTCTGGGCTCGGACCCTCAGCCCACAGCACCGCCAGAAAGCCGCGCCAAGCCTCCATCCAGATTTCCAGCTCCTCCTCTGGCAGCTGCTCCACAGCATCGTGCACCATCTGCACCACGGGGCGACCATTGTGCAGCGGAGCCGCACAGCCCATGCGGTGATAAGCCGCATCCAGCACAGCATGAATGTGCCCATCCAGCGCGGTCACCTCAGCATCCAGGCTCATGCTCTGCTGCCCTCCTCAGTGTCCAGGCTATGGTCCCCAGCACGATGCAGCGTGTCCAGCATTTGCGCCCGTTCTTCATCACTCAGCGGAGTCACCGGCACATCCTTCAGCGCCTGGGAAATGTCCCGCTCCAGCCCATGCAGCTGCACCCGCATCACGTAGAGCCGCACCCTCAGCGCCACCAGCGCATCCATTGCCAGTGGCCTGTCAGACAGCATCACCGTCAGCTCAGCCAGAGCAGCCAGCCCCTCAGAGCGCGCCACCTCAGCACGCCCCAGTCTCGCCGCAATACTCTCAGTCAGTTGGTCCATCATAGCTTTGCCTCCTGCTCAGTCCCATGCTCCAGGCTCCCCACTCCATGCAGCGGCCCACGTGTGCCGCGCGCCACATCAGCAGACAGCTTGGTGAGCAGCGTGTTGCGTTGCCCGTGGCTCAGGTAGCCATGCACACTCAGCAGTGTGGTGGCCTCCCGCACGCGCTGCCACAGAGTGCAGTCGTCAGCGCTGGCACTCAGTCCCTGCTGCCGCAGCTGCACACGGATGGCAGGTGCACTCGGCCCCAGCTCCAGGCTGTATTTCGCCGCACTACTCATGGCCACCCCCCCGCTTTGAGCCGCGTGCTCTCTTCACCCACGGATTCTCCTCTAGCTTCCGCGTAGTCTGAGGAGCTGCACAAGTGTGTGGCTTCTGCCCACAGTGCTGGCACGTCATGATGCGCACACTACCCAGCGCGCGAGGCGTGATGTCTGTGCGTCTCTTGCCACAGCCACTGCACTTGTAGCTACGAGACATACCATCAGGGCATTCTGCTTTGCTCTGTCTCATAGCACACCTCCTCGCGTAGCCATCTCTTCAGCCTTCAGCACATCCACTGGCCTATACAGCACAGTCTTGCCAAGCCCCGCCACCTTGCGCAGCCTCAGCCTCTGGGCGCGCTGCCGCACAGAGCGCTTGTAGTTGCCCTTAGCATCCACAGTCACCCGCCACCGCAGGGCCAGCTCCTCTAGTGTCATCAGCTCACTCATGATTCGCCCTCCTCATCTTCTGCGGTGTGGTAGCGAAACATCAGCACGCCATCTCCCACTGCCACCCGCTCCATGCGCTGCACAGGTGTGCGCTCCTGCCCAAAGATGGCTCCCACTGCGCCAGTGCTCTTAATCTCCCAGTGCAGCAGCCTTCCGCGTCCCTTAGGTTTGCACAGCTTCCGCGTAGCCTCACACCTCATGCCCTTCCGCAGCTGCAGCGTGCACCGCCCGTCATGACGCAGACTCAGCCAGTCACCCGGTGCTAAGCCTGCCGCTGCAGCAAAGCTCGGCTGAACAAACAGCCGCAGATATGCACCATTCACACTGCTCACGTGGACCATATAGGCCACCTCGTAGTGGCCAGGGCGAGGCTCTGGCTCCAGCAGCTGCCAGGTTTTTTCCAGCTCCTTACTCACCGGCCACCTCCTCTGTTGGGTCTTCTTCCTCGCCTGCGTAGTAGCTGAAGGCTACCCAGCCTTCTCCCACATGCTCCAGCTTCAGCGGTTGGCGGGGTATTTTCTCACCGCCAAAGATGTCTCCCACCGTGCCTGTGCTAGCTATCTGCCACGCGAAGTAATTGCCTGACTTGCCAGCTCGCAGCTTCCTGGCGTGGCCACACTGTGGCACCCGTGCCAGCATCAGCACATTGTCTCCATTGTGGTGGATGCTGAGCCAGTCTCCTGCCTGCAGGCCTGCCTTGTCGCAGATGCCCTTGCCAATACCCAAGTCCAGGTAGGCACGGCCATGGCCATCCACCATGACAGAGTAGCAGAGCATTCCCTCAGCTCTCTGAGCCACCTTGCTGCTGTGGCTGGACTGCAGCGTGCTCCACGTCTGCTTTTGTTTCCACTCGTTAGGCTTCACGGGCACCTCCTTGTCTCAGGTCCAGATACCGCACACCATCTGCACCCAGTCTGCCCAGCACAGGCAGTGCCAGGCGGCTGCGTCTTCTCTCTGCAGCAGTGGCCGCTGCCAGCTCCTCAGCCATGCCGCCGGGCTCCATGCCCCAGTGTAGCTCTTCCATCTCCTCACGCTCAGCAGCCTGCTGCCTGCGCAGCTCACTGGGTGTCCAGGTATAGACGCCACCACCGAAGAGCCCGCACATAATGCAGAGCCCCGTCAGCAGCAGGCCAATGACCACACTGCTCACAATCCCCGTCAGGGTGTAAAGAGTGTCCGCACTCATGACGCCGCACCTCCACGCTCAGTAGCTCCATGCTCCACGCTCCCAGCTCCATGCTCTAGTTCCGGTGCCATCCAGCGGATGGCAGCGCGGGCCAGCCTGCGCTGCACTGTGTCGTGCAGGCGGTCACCCGGTGGCAGCATCACTGCGTGGTAGGCCAGAGCCTGCCAGCGGCTATGTGCCACCATCTCACTCCTGTCCAGGTCACCCATAGGGCGCGCAGGGGAGGTAGTGGTTGCCCCCGGCCACCTCAGGCCGGGAGCATCGCGGAGTGCAGTGGCATGCGCCACCTGCTCCATCTGTGAGCGGGTCATTACCCGCTCGGTTCTTCTGCCCGCATGGGGCGTCATTCGATTCGCATTCATTCTCTCTCTGATTGGGTCTCGTTGTCTTTGTCGGTCTGTGCTCGCCACTCCCCCGGTCTGGCCTGTCCCAGCCGGGGCTAGGCTCTTCTCATCCGCGCCCACGCTTCCCAGCGGCCCTCCCACTCGGTTTCGTCGTTAGCTAATTGGGAGGAAAAATGACCGGGCTTCTGCGGCTGTATGCCGTCGGCCTCCCCGGTGGGTGCTTTACTCCTGGGCGACCTCACAGCGCCTGGCCTATTACCCGGCGCAGCCCCAAGGCCCGCCACCGCAGCAGTGCGGAAAGTCTCTGACAAAGGGGTGTCCATTAAATCTCCTAGTTCTGGGCCACAGCTGCTGTGCCTATTGGCTCCACGGTGAGCTTGCCCGTCGTCATGACCTCCTTGGCTACCTTCGCGAAGCCCACTCTCAGCAGGTCAGACACACTCATGCCCGTGGCTCTCTCCACACTGGGCAGCACCTCCTGCATCTCAGGGGTGAGGGTGGTCATGCATCTTCTCAGCTTGTCGCTCATGTTGCGCACATTGTGTACATTGCGCGCATTGTGTGCAAACAAAAAATGTTGCGGGGTTTGTATTTTGTTTGCTTTGTGTGCCATGAGCACAACCGCACGCCATCTCGGCATACGTCTCGACACTGATCTAGCAGCCCGCATAGACCGCTTTGAATCCCTCACTGGAGTAGGAGCTGCCACACTGGGCAGGAGCGCAGTCGGCGACGCACTGGATCACTTCGATGCACACATGCGCATCGTCTTCCCGCTGCACATAGTGGATGACTACACCCATGCTGCCAGGCTCAATGAGCAGCCAGCAGCCTATGGCGCAGCGCTCTACATGCGAGAGGTAGCCGCTACCGCTGATGATGCCGCAAAGGCCGCACAACTCGAACTCTCAGTGCTCCCCTGTAAAATCAAGGCATGGCTAGAGGTGGGGCCGTCGTGGGGCCGCCTTTTGGCCTCTGTTTTCCGGCATTTCTACCCTCGCCGGATGGCGAGAATAGAGGAGGCCGGGAACCTTGCAATGGTCACAGCATCAGACTGGTTACCACCCAGCAGCCACACATAGTCAGCGGTGATCTTGTGCAAAATTCCTACGTGGTGTCCCCCTTTGCGAGTGGTGACAACGGTGTCGCCCAGCTGCGCGTGGGCTGGTATCACAGCCTTGCCCCACTTGGCCCAGCTGGCGGCGCGGTAGTGAGCCACCGGCACTCCGGTGCCAGTGGCTAGGCCCATGGCCCCGCGAAAGCATCCACACCATGCTGTCTTGCTGTCGTCTTTGTCCAGCCAGTCTGCTGCCTGGGCGATCCATTGCTTGATCTGTGGATTGCTGGCAGGTCCGGGGATTTCTTTGGTGCCGATGTAGGCAGCGGCGGCGTTGTAGATGGCTTGGCTCATGGGGCTATAGAGGTGAGGTGATGCCGCTCCACTGCCTGCTCAGCTGCTCCAGAGCTGCTAGGTGCTCCAGTGCTCGCTTGGCACGTGGCCAGATGGTAGAGAGGCGCGGGGTGTTGAGGTCGTGCTGGATGAGCTGCAGGAGATACAGGGCCTGCATGACGTGGTCCTCTGGCTCACCTGTGGGCAGCGGGTCTGCGTGGCAGTGTGGACACTGCGCCGCTGTGCTCTGTGAGGGGGTGGAGAAATACGTCCCGCACTTGTGGCAGTGGTCCATGCCCTAAGCGAGTGTTGCCTTGCGGGCGTCGGGTTTGGTGTCGCTCATGGCACTCAGGGCGATGTTGGCAAGGACTACCAGCAAGCCCTCTGTGCTCATGCTGCTGAGCTGCTCAGGTGGTATGCTGAGCATGGCTGCTCCTGTGGTGAGAGCTGCACGCACGAGGATCTCTGCGAGAGCTCTCGCATGCACGGTGAGAGGCTCCAGCATGCCGATGTGTTGCCACCTTGCTGCATAGCTCCAGGCGATGCTGAGACAGATGACGATGCCGCCGGTGAGCACCTCGCTCACACTGCCGCTGCCGGTCTGCCCATGGGCAGAGAGCCAAGTGCCTATGACGAGAGCTGCGTGCCTAGCGAGCTTGGGCAGTGCGACGCGGAGTAGCTGAGAGACGAGCCAGTTTTTCATACTCGCTTCCTCGCGAGTCAATGCCGCCGAACTCCCGCTGCACCCATCATCGGCTTGCGCCGCTTTGGGTGAGCTCTTTGTTCCCCTTCCTCTTCGGGGCTTTGCGGCCTGCGGCGTCTGCCCACTTGCCGACGCTTGTGTGGCCTTTGCCGAGAGCCTGCGATTGCAGCCACTCCCAGCCCTCATCCGTGCAGCGCACCGGGTGCGTTGCCGTAGCAGGGCCGGACTTGCGTCCGGCCCCTTCGCGTGATCCGCCTCGCTTACTCATTCGCGGCAGCCTCCCGATCTGCGATTTCAGCTTCGAGTGTGGCGACGAGATCAGCGGCGGTCCATTCCCACTGGCGGCGATTGCCCGCCCATGTGTGGGCTGATTCTTCGGTGATGGCGCGAACGGCATCACCTTCGGTGGTGCTTTCGGTGTAGTGGCCTGGGAGACTGATGGCCAGAGCTGCAGGCAGACTGCGCAGGTAGTTGAGAGCGGATTCAGCGGAGGTGAGGTCGATTGTGTTCATGGTATTATTTGGTTTGAGTTCCTTTGACGACTCAAGACTACATCACCGTTTGATTATTGCAACACATAATTCAAAGTATTTTCTGCTGGCGGAGATCGTCAGGGGAACCATCGGCTGATGCCAACGGCTCGAAAGTGTCTGTCATGTAAGCGGGCGTTCTCATTCCTTCGGGCGCTTCTTGGCCTTCGGGGTTTCCTTGCAGCGCACCTCACCGCGAGCGATGCGCAGGACTAGCCTACGCCACGACGGGGCACCGCTGTAGATTGATGACGTTTCAGCGGCTACTTGTGTGAGCCGCTGAAAGTCTTCTTCCTGCATCTTGAGGCTTTCGCGCTTCATGCTGCTTTCAGTTCCGCGAACTGCTCAGGGGTGACGTTCAGCATGTTCTTTGCTGCGATTGCTGCACGCTTGCCGTTCACAAGGCGGCAGAGGTGAATCATGCCGCTGGTGACGTTGTAAACTTCCCAGGTGCCAATCAGCTTGCTGAAGGTTGGGTTTGCGGCGGCGGTGACTGTGATGATTTCGTTCTTCATGGTGAGACTATTCTACATAAAGGTAGCTACCTTGCAAGCGGAGATTTCAGAAATCTTTTACGGAGTCGTGGAGCACGGAATGAGAACAAGCGGGATGCAGGCAACGGCTCGAAGGCCATCTGTCGTGTCATCCATGCTTCCCGCTCGCCGTCGCCTGATCCGCAGCGTTCGCTCCCTTGTAGGAAGCGGCCAGGAGATCAATAGCGACACCAATCGAGCACGCTTGCTCGACTTGGATCGAGTCGATAATCTCCCAGGTTTGGCCTGTGACGTGGGCGTTGATGTGCTGCCTTTCGGCAGTGGGCACCGCTGCGGGCTTTCGCCCGCCTCCGGCCTTCCGCTTGCGCGGTTGGCCGGACTTGGTGAGGTCTGGTTTCTGGCGGCTCATGCGCGGTAGATTTGAGCACCGCCATTTTCCTGATCGTCAAAGATCACCCACTCTCCAGTGGTGTATTCGTCATTGAGAAATGCTTTCGCGTCCTGGACGGAATCAAAAACGGTTTCGGTTTCGTGCGTGAGGTTTGCAACGTCTTCGGGGGCGGAGGTGACTGTTTTGGTCATGGTCTTAGTGAGTTAGATTTTCGTGTCATGCTCGTCTTGAGCATGGTGCATTATTGCACGGTGTTATACTTGAGTCAAGAATAAATCACATTATTTTGCATTGGGCCTGCAAGTCCCGTAAATCAAGGCGTGGAGCATCGGGAGCGAACAATCGCATGAAGCCAACAGCCGTTGGCTATCCTTCGCATAAGCTACGCCGTGGGCGGCTGTGGCTTATGCGAAGCGTTATGTGAATTGAGATGGTGGCGCACTTTGTCGATCACAGGTTGCCATTCGCTCTGCCAGCCGCGATGCACTCCATCATCGTCCTCCCAGTCTTCATCCTGGCAGTCCAGCGGCAGAGGCTCGGGAGATGTGCGGTCATAGTCATCGGTGAGATAGAGCCTGCCGCCGCACTCTGGGCAGACTGCCACGTCCTGCGGAATAACATAACCATCGCGTGCAGGCAACGGCTCGCATGCCGCTGCCTCTTTGAGTGCCTCGGCGGTGAGCTTGGCTACGTCTTTGGGGTTGAGCACGCGGCCACCCTCGAAGGTGGCCCACGTGTGTATGACTCGCAGGGCACTGACCATTTTTTCGATCTGCTTGGTGGTCATGCTTTCGGGGCTGGGGTGTTGTTCGCCAGTGTGGCCACAGCAGCGCGCAGGGCGTCGTGTAGGTTGCGGCTGGTGGCTGTGGCTAGCTCCTGCTCTGCGTCAAGGTAGCGCACCACGAAGGCTCTCCGATGGGCGCAGTAGTGGGCTTGGATCACTAGCTCCTCGGCGTTGCCTAGCTGCTCTGCCAGCTGCTTGATGGTGCCCATGGTGGTGATCTCTTCGCGCGGCAGAGAAAGCATGGGGCGTGGAGCATGGAGCATGGAGCCTAGTGCCTTGCGGGCTTGCTCTCCCTCTGCGTAGATGGTCTCTATGGACTCCAATGCGGCCACGGCTCGCATGGTGGCTGCAAGCAGTCCGTGCTCTCCCCATAGCTCACTGTCTGGGTGACCACCCAATGCAGCACGCACGGCGGTCTCGGTGCGTGTCGGTGAACTTGGAGCTGGCAGCGGGGAGCCGGGCTCACCGCAGAGGGCGATGGCTGCGAGTAGCCGGGTGATTTGCCTGCGTGAGCCTCGCTCGTCGTCGTGGCTGTGTGAGTCTCCAGAAAGAGAGCAGCCTAGTGTGTCCACGTAGCTGCGCAGAACCTGCATTGCCTCATGAGCTGCTGTGTGCAGTGCGTGGAGTTGGAGCAATGGCTTGGAGCCGGGAGCATGATGCGTGGAGCATGGGCACCGCTCTTTGCTCTCTGTCCCATGGCAGGGGTCGCCTTGCCATATCCAGCCAGAGCCAGCGCAGCGGCAGTCAGCAGTCTTCGGTGCACTCACTGTATCGCCTCCTTGCTGATGCTTTTGGCTGCGTCCACTCCTTTGCCAATGAGGCCAGCGGAGAGTCTCATTCTGGTGAGGTCTTTGATGGCTTGGGAGCCGTCGCGGATGGCTGCACTTGTGTTGAGGCCGGTGATGCTGGCACCAGATGCGAGGGTGATCTGGGTGGCATCCATGCCGATGCCCACTAGGGTCTCTGCGGTCTGGGTTTTCCGATAGCCCATGCAGCTGGGGAGCAGCATGAGGATGGCGGGCACTGTGTAGAGTATGTGTCTCATGACAGTGCCCGCTGGGCGTCAATGTAGGCGCTCTCTACTTGGCTCGCGCACCATGCCCTTGAGCATCTCGCGCATCTCTCGCTGTAGGCTGTCGTGGCGTGAGTTGCACTCTACCACGTGCCACTCAAGGATCTGTACTCTGTCGGTGCGCTCGGTGTTGAGTGTGTCCAGCAGCTCAGCTCTCTCTGCAGCCATTTCCTGCAGCATCTTTGCTGTGCTCTCTGCACTGTGCTGCTCTTTTCGCTCGTCTCGTTTTGCCAGCCAATAGGCTGCCAGGCTGAGCACTACGCAGACTGGCCCCTGCGATATGAGCATGTCCACTGCACGCGATAGTATGTCGTCCATAGTGTCTCTCAGAGGGTGCCGCTACTTGGCCATCCAGCCTGTGTTTCCTGTGCCGCTTTCCTTGATGTAGAGGGTGGTGGAGCTGCCTCCATCTGTGCGGAGGTAAAGGCTGCCCACTGGTGCTGTGACTGCGCCCTCTGGCGAGCCTGTGCCGGACGTGATGAATACAGTGGTGGTCACGTAGTAGTCCACCTTGCTGGCCACGCCTGTGCCAGTGGCCACGGGCTTGATGCTGTTGGTGCCGCTGGCTGCAGAGAGCTCCAGATACTCGTCGTTGGCTCCACTGTCTGTCTCGTAGAGTCGGTAGGTCTGGGCACTGGTGGCGTTGCGCTGGGCGATGATGTTCGCCGCATCTCTATACCATCCTGTGTCAGCTGCTGTGGTGAGGCTGCCAGTAGCGCCATTCCCGCTCCAGCCAATGCGTGCTGTGTTTGGCGCAAAAGCCTCCAGGTGTCCTGCTACCCAATTCCAGCCGCCATCCTTGCGACCAAGCACCACCGTGCCGTGTGCGCTGTTAAAACAAAGGTAACCCGCTGCATTGCCGTCGCCTTCCAGCTTGGGCATGTTGTTGATGCCGAAGCTGGTGAATTTGGAGAGCGCCAAGAACCTGCTGCCGCCTCGGTTCACCTGAAGTAATTCGCTGCCAGCTGCGCTGCTGGTGTCGGTGATGTCCAGTCGCAGCACGGTGCCACTGAGGGATGCGTTGTTGAGTGTCTGGCTGATGATCAAAGGGCGCGCTGTGGTATCGGTGATGGTGCCCAATGCTATGCCAGTGATGGCGGTGTTATTGGCCATGCTCACTCCCAAGTTGGTGAGGCCTGTGACGCCGCCTGCAGTGCTTCCCAGTGTGAGCGCTGTGCTGCCTAGTGTGGTGGTGGAGTTGGCTAGCTTGGCATTGCTCACGACTCCGTTGTCGATGCTCCACACGGCACCTGTGCCGCTCACGGTGATGTCTCCTTTGTCACCGTCACTCACTCCACCTGCTGCGGTGGCAGGTGCCCATGCTGAGCCATTCCAGGCGAGCACTTGCGCGGTGGTGGCTCCTCCCTGGGCGAGGCGTGCCAGGGCTAGTGAGCCAGTGCTGATCTGGCTGGCGTTGAGGCTGCCGTCTGTCTGGTCGGTGATGGCTAGAATGCCTGCCGCATTCGGCAGCTCGTAGTCTCGGTTTGCACTCAGGTTGCTGGCTAAGATGGTGCCTGTGTTGCTGCCCATGAAGACAGCCAATGCCTCGGTGCGAATGTTGAGCGAGTCGGTGATGGCTCCTAGTGAGACATTGCCCAGCGTGGTGGTGCCGGTCACTGCCCAGTCTCCTGTCACTCCAGCTATGGGCGCATAAGTGGCTGCTGCTGTGGCCGCTGTGATGCTGTCTGCGATGCCGTAGCCTGCCAGGGTGCCAGGCGTACTGGTGATGGTGCTCCATGGCTGCGTGTGAGACGCCGCAGCAAAGGTGCTGCGCGGCAGAGAGAGCACGCGGCCAGCTCCATTCCAGCTCAGGAGGTCCGTGCTATTCGGCGTCAGTGCCTGCAGCACTGCACCACTGCTGCCCTTGTATTGCAGCAAGAGGTCACCGTTTACGGGGGATTGCGCAGAGCCTGCGATGAGGCCGCACAGCAGCAGCAGGAGGATAGTGATGAGGCGTCTTTTCATGGTGTGGTTTTCGGGGGATTATTCGGCACGCAGCACGCGGGCGATGAGCACGTCTGTAGTGGCATCTCGGAATTCGACGTAGAGGCCATCTGAGCTGTTGCTCACTTTGGCCAGGCCACTGGGCAGAGAGCCCCCACCGCAGCCAGTGATGGCTATTGTCTGCAGCGTGTTGTTGTGGCTCACAGAGCTGCTGGTGGGGATGCGGGCCTTCAGCCAATCCCAGCTTTCGTCTAGGCTCACTGCACGGGCTCGGAGAGTGAGGCCTAGCTCCAGGCCCTTGGCTCTCAGCGCATACTCTGTGCCACTGAGCCAGCGGGTCTGCACGTCCAGTCTTGCGCCTGTGGCTAGGCTCTGCAGCTCCAGCTCGGTGAGCTCTACCAGTGCTGTCTGGGCGGTGATGTCCGTCCAGTCCAGCAGCAGCACAGAGCTGGCAAAGAGCTTGATCTGCCCGCCGGGGTGATACTCCGCTACGCTGAGCCGCAGAGCGGTGATGCTGCCGCCAGTGGTGACATTGCCTGCGTAGGTGTCCACATCCAGCCACTCCTGATCTGGGTTGAGGATGGTCTGGTTCCAGTCCTCTCTTTCGGTCGATCCCAGCATCACGGGCGGGAGGTCGCCAGGGGCGTAGTAGCTGGGCTCCAGTGTGCAGGTGAGAGACTCCGCAGCGAAGAGCGCAGCACCAATGCTCCAGGTGATCTGCATGGCCATGGAGACACTCGTTGTGCTGCCTACAAACTGGTCGCGCAGTGGCTGGCTATCCAGTGCAGCGGAGAAGACATAGCGCTGGGTGCTGCCAGTGCCTGCAGGCTGCCAGGTGGCCACGTAGAGAGGATCTGCGAGGTATTCCCCCAGTGGCTTGATGAGCATGCTGCCAAGGGCACCTGGGGAGAGGCTTGTGACCTGGCCGAAGTCATCCAGAAAAACCACGCTGAGCTCAAACGTGCCGCCCACGCGGAAGTGGAGACGAGGGGCGATGTTGCCAGGGTAAACGGGTGCTCCCGTGGCTGCGGAGAGGTATATCACATTGCTCACTCGCTCGACTGGCTGTCAATGCGCGGCGGCTCGGGTGTGCGCAGCGGTCCAGTGCGGTCTGTGATCTGCATGAGCAGCTGGCCTCTCATGCCTGCGCGCAGTGCGGCCTCATGCTCTGCAGCAGCACGCACAGCAAGGCATGGCCGGTCGATGAGGGTCACCGTATGCAGGCAGCGACGATGAGCACGCCACCAGGCAGAGAGCAGGCGCTCGTCTGGGTGGAAGGCCTCTGGCCAAGTAGCAGCCTGCACGGGTGGGGTAATCTGCAGCATGTTCGCCATGCTCAATACGCCAGCCCCTGCCAGGCTCACAGAGCCGCGCACCGGGTAGTATCTGCGGCCACGGAAGTAGGGAGCACGCAGCACGTCCCAGCCCTCTGCGGCCCATGCGTGCAGGCACTGCATGTCCTCCTGCTCGATGTTGTCCAGCCCGCGAAAGTGCAAGCACGCGGGCCGCTGTTCCTCTGCCAGCAGAGTAGCGTAGTAGCGCCAGAGGTGCTGCGCCCAAGGGAAGAGCCTGGGCTGGGTGACGAGATACACATCCCCCAGCTGCATGGCCAGAGCTGCAGGCAGGCTGGCCTCGTCAGCGAAGAGGATGCAGTGCGCTCCCCACTGCATGAGCTTGGAGCTGATGGGGCCTGCGCGCTGGTAGCGTGCCTCGTAGTCGTATTGGCCAAGCCGGGCTGCATACTCAGGCTCACGAAAAAGGCACACGCAGAAGGCGTGCTGCGTGTGGCTGTGATCTACCTTGCGAATGAGCTCGAAGGTAGGTGGCTGCCACGGCAGCGGCTGCGGTGGCGGTGGTGGCAGGGCGCGTCTCATGCAGCACTACTCCAGCGGCGTCACAGAGAGCTCTGCTATGTCCAGCGCTACTGCCAGTGCGGTGCTGCCGTTACTCCTCCACAGAGTGGGCGTGAGCAGGGCGTGAGCCCGTGGCAGCTGGGCGGTGATGGTGCCAGTGGCGATGTGGGCAGTGCCTAGTCTGGCTACCTCGTAGCTCACGTTTCCGGTGGCTACATCGTGCACCAATTTGAGCCGATACATGGTGCCGCGTGAGTGCGGGAAGTTGCTGCCAAGGTCCACCGTGGTGCCTGTGCTGGTGCCAGCTACAGAGTAGAGTCGCAGGTTGGTGCCTACTCCGCTGGTATTGCTGCAGAGGCCGATGGCGTCTCTCAGTGAGGCAATGCTGGTAGTACCTGCCCATGCTGGAGTGAGAGCAGACATGCCCACAAAGAGCCGGGCATCCGCCACGTCTGCTGCATCGCCAATGCCTACCCGTGCCTCCATGGTCCAGCCTCCCAGCTGAGGGATGGTAGACCGTGCCCACTCCATGCGACCATGCCTCATGCCGGCCATGCTGTTGGCTGTGGCTGCACTCACGTAGGCCATGCGGCGCACACGCTGCAGGCTCCAGCTGTCGGTTAGCTGCAGCTTCAGCAGCTGGGTGCCAGTGCCAGAGTTGGTCCGGCTCACTGTGGTGCCTGTGGAGTCCAGCAGCTGCAGGGTATTGGCAGTCAGCACAGAGACGTAATACCAGGTGCCTGCTGTGTAGCCTGTGGCCAAGGCACCGCCTGCGCCTGCTGCCATCTGCACGGGTGTGCCAGCAGTGAGGCCATGGGCGGTGAGGTTGATGGTGCTGGTGCTGGTGTAGGTGACGGTGCGGCCTGCATCCAGCAGGTCAATGCTGCGCGCTGTGGCAGTGCCTGCCAGAGCTGTGGTAGTGATGCCCAGTGTGACGGGCGTGGTGCTGCCACTGGCTGCAGTCCAGAGCAAAGTAGAACGGTGAGCGAGTGACGTGCCAGTGCCACCGGCAGAGAGCAGCGGCAGCTTCAGGTTTGCCCGCACAATGTCGATGTCGGGGTCGCTGATGGGCTGCACCACTTTTTTGATGGCCACACCGTCCAGCGCGGTCACCCGGGCATCCACTGCTGCAGTGGCGCTGGCTGCGGTGGCACTGGCTGCTGTGAGTGCGGAAGAGGTGGCCTTGGTGGCTACCTCTGTGGTCAGGGTGTCCAGCTCGGTGTCCAGGGCAGTGAGCGCGCTCTGCTGCGCGGCGTCGATGTTCGTCCGTGCCTGTGTCTTCTGCAGCGTGGTCAGGGTCTGCGCGGACACTAGCACAGAGTTGGCCAGTGATGCAGTGAGCTCGCTGCGCGTCACTAGGTCAGTGATCTCATTGGGGTCTGTGGGCGCGCCCTCGTCTCCGCGTATCACGTCATTGGAGACACGCAGCACAAACTGTGGTGTGCTCCTCCAGAGTGTGGGTGCAGCCAGGTCTCGCCAAGTCAGCTCACCCATGAGGTCCACCACCGCTCTCTCCGTGGGTATGCTGGCGCTCCACACATTGGCTGCAGTGCGGGTCAGCTGCAGCACGCGCTGCCCGGATGCCAGCAGCACACTGCCCGTGAGAGTGACGCCGCCTGCAGCTGCTACGGTGACTGCGCCCACATCCCCGGCCATCACGTAGAGCAGCGCACCATCTGCGCCCAGCCCAGCGGGAATGGTGAGCGTGGCAGCATCGTCATGAGAGAGCACCACTAGCTTGGTAAGGTCTGTGCTCTGCAGGGTGTAGGCTGCGCCAGACTGCTGGCTGAGAGATACGCCCTCAGAGCCAAGGAACATGGCAGAGAGCTGCAGAGTGCCAAAGGAAGGGCGGGCTACGTAGCACTGCTCTGTGGGCCACCACGCGAAGTCTGCAGCGGAGACAATGAGGTCGTCTCCGTAGCGAGTGGGAGCCTTGCCACCGAAGCGAATCTCTGCCGTGCCCGGCAGCTGCACAGCAGTGGCTGAGCCCTGCTGCCCGCTGATGAATTGCACCTCTACGCTCTCTGCATCACGGCGGCGAAAGTCTGCCACCAGTGAGCCAGGCACATTGGAGCCAAGGCCAGACACGAACACACCCTGCTGAAGGTCGAAAAAGAATCTCACGTGGTGCGGCGGTGAGTCAAAGGGGAGCTACGCTCAGCAGGGAGCAGGGAGCAGGGAGCTTGGAATCAGCGCAGCCGCTGCACTCTGCAGCGCACTGAGCCTGTGATGGTAGTGGTGCCAGGAGTGACCACGTCCCATTCAATTTTGTCAGCGGGGACCGTGACCCATTGCAGCTCCTCCGCAGGGTTCAGCGTGTAAATGGGGACAAGCACACTGCCAATCAAGACTCCACTGAAAGCAGCGGTTAGCACCAACGCTGGGCTTTCTTTTACGCTTCCCACTCCTGCATTTGAGGAGTGTGGCGAGAAAGGATTGAACTGCAGCGCTCTGCCCACTCCTTGGCCTTCATTTTCCGGGAATGATGAGGAGGTCACAGCTGCACGCAGGCTGTCCTTTTTGCCGCTCACTATCTTATCACCGGGTGACGCTAGTCCGCCTAATCCACCCCCTTCTTCTGTGTATAGCTCGTAGTCCACGGCTTCCATGGCTCCGCCTCCAATGATACTCCTGCTCTCACCGTATGCTGCAGTGTAGGCCTCAAGTGACCACTCAGTGTCCACCACCGCCCACGTATCGAAGAGCGGCAGTGCTAGCATGTTGGCAATGGGCACAGGTATCGTCATTGGGCGCTCTGGTAGAAGAGGATGCTCTCCCACATAGCCCCGGCGAAGATGGTGCCTGTGGCTGCCTGCACGACACCGGCAGGAGTGAAGGAGGCTAGCAGGCAATACGCCGTGCCATCCTGCGCTGAAGAGGCGGGGAAACGAATCAGCGGCTCATTCGTGGGAGGGGATGACAGCACACCGATGGGCCAGGGCAAGATGGGGGCTCCTGTGGTCTTGCTCCACTTGGTGCGCACCACTACATACCCCGTGGTGAGGGTGGTGGGGTAAATGGGCTGGGGCGTCTTGTCCAGTCGCTGGCCATTGATCTCTGGCATGATGTAGCCGAAATTCTCTGAGCCCTGCAACCCGATGGATGATGGTGCATAAAAGTAGCCGGGGGAAATGCGGACACCACCACCCGCGAGCTCTACTTTGAAGGCTCCAGAAGAGGCCACTCCTGCAGCTGCCTTCAGCACTAGCTGGCCATCCCCGCTCTGGCTGATGTCGATGCCGTCGCCGGTCACTTGCAGCTTGCCCAGTGCCCGCCGGATGGCGCGCATGACCCAGCGCTTGCCAGCCAGCCCGCGCTCTTGTGTTGTCAGTTCTTGTCCTCGGAATGGCTTCATTAGAAGGTGCGGTCAGCGGTCCACTCATACACCCACTGGTTGCGCCACAGGCTCACGTCCCCGAAGGGCTGGCTGCTCTGCACGGTGAAGGTCCAGCCATTGGGCCAATGCCAGGTGAGGTCATCGCCAGTGAGAGTGATGATCCGCACGGGTGGTGCATTGGGCGGAGTGAGGGTGCCCGGTATCAGCCCGGTGGGTGGTGGTGAGTAGGCCAGCCAGGTGTCTGTGACGGTCACTTTAGGCAGGCTCAGCACGCCCTTCCGGTAGTCGTTCCAGCCACCGGGCAGGGTGACTTTTACTTTGTCGCGAGATACCTGGGCGGCGTTGCAATTCACCTCACGGGAGACGCGGCGCGGGCCTGCATTCAGGCCCACCAGCTGGGCAGTGCAGCGATACACGCCCAGCTCTGCGTGCAGTGGCTCTGCGGTGGCCTCGGTGCATATCTTGCCATTGTACCACTGACCCCGCTGGAAGTGTTGGGCATTGGTGCTCAGCCACTGGTCTGTCTCGGTGTCCCAATCCTGTATTTGGCCACGCTTGGCAGGGTAGCCATCCACTCTACGGAACTTCCCTGCAGCCAAGCCTTTGCTGCTCACGTCATACTCGTAGCCCTCATCGTCATCGCCTTCGCGCACCACTTCCTCGATCACAAAATTGCTGTTTTCCGGGTGTCGCATGCCCTCTCTGAGATAGTCAGAAGTAGGTGCCCAGAAGCGTTGCTTGGCAGAGTCCAAGCCATTGCGAGCCCGGGTCACAGAGATTCTCTCCAGGGCAAAGGGAGAGCTGGGAAGGTGGGCGATACAGGGAGACATTTAGTTGACGTTGGAGAGGTGTTTTTCGATGGCCTGCAGGGTGCTGAGCATCTGCCCAGCCTCTGGCACCATCTTGTTTTCGCGCTGCTGCTGAGCGCGGGCATTGGACGCATTTTGGCGGGCGAATGCCTTGCCGATGGGGATGACGCGACCACCCACGGGCGCACCGTCCACAGTGCTGCGCTCCTGCAGTGCGGCGAGGTTATCCAGCGCCGGAAACTTGCGCCCTGCGAGGCCCTCGAAGGTCTTGCTGCTAATGCCGCCCCTGATCTTGCGGTCACCACTGGAGCGCCGCTGTAGTGCCAGCTCTGCGTCCTGCTCTCGCTGGGCAAAGGCTGCTGCAGCCTGGGGTGTGGCACCTGTCTGCCGCACGATCTCTGCGGTGCGGTCGCGCAGCTGCAGGCCACGCTGTAGCTCATCCGCCTGCTTGTCTTTGCCCCTGGCACGCAGCTCTTTCACGTCGAGCTGTTCGCCAAGGTTTCGCTGAGCCTGAATGAGCTTGTCGTTTTTGGCTGCGGCAGCTTTTTGGTTCTCGCGGGGATCTGCCAGCTGGCTGCGTGCAGTGGCCTCACGTATCAGCTCTTCTTTCGTGGCTGTCTGCAGGCCACTGTCTTTGATCTGGGCAATCTCTTGCTCCAGTGCGCGCTGGCGCTCCAGCCCTGCTAGTCTATCAGCGGCTACAGCATCGCCCTTGCCTGCATCACGCCTTAGCTTGGCCATCTCCGTCTGAGCTTTGGCCTCCAGTTTGGCCTCACGATTCAGCCTCTCCTCTGCCCGCTTGAGGCGATCCTTTGCAAGCTCCCGCTCCACTTCTTTCTCGTCGGACAAAGCCCCGCCAGTGAATGGCGCGATGATGTTGCCGCCTACCTCCCCGATCTTGCCAATGATGCTATTGGCTCGCTCCTGCTGGGCTATGACGCCCTTCTGCGCGGTCTGCACCTGCTGCAGTGTGCTGAGCACAGAGCCCAGCCCAGCGCTGCCGCTGAGCTTGCCTGCGGCCACGGTGACGGCATCCACCTCCTGCACCATCTCATCAAAGGCCTTGTTGCTCTCTGCACCCATGGAGAGCAAGGCACCAGTGACAGCCAGTACGCCGCCCAATATAGCACCCTGCGGCCCAAAGGAGCCCGCGAGCTGGCTGCCCTGCTGGGTGAATACGGTGAGCGCAGATGTGCCACCCTGCAACTGCACCGCGATGTCTTGCAGCTGCTGGCTGGCTCCTCCCAGTCTGCGAGTGAGAGCTGAGCTGCCGCCTACGCGGTCCAGTGCTGTGCCTGCTGTGGCCACGCGAGCCCCAGCGGTCTGCACCTGCTGAGTCATGCGGGTAGTGCTGGCGGAAATGCTGCTCAGCCCCTGCTGCACAGCTGTCCCGTCGAAGCCGAAGGTAATTGTCGCTGCGTTGGCCATTGGCCTGCAGCTGGAGTCAATCAGGGGAGCCGCAGGAAGGCGCGCAGCTCTCTGGCGGTCATCTCTGCGCAGCGGTCTGCACAGGCGCGCAGGTAGGTGGCAATGGGTGTCTGGTGACCAGGTGTGTCATTGAGTGCCTGCGCTGCCCTGCGCCACACGTGGCGCTGGGCAGACTGGATGCTGATGGTGATGCGGCTATCTAATGCCTGCTCACCCAGCTGGCGGTTGGTATTGCCCTGGGGAGCACCGGGTTTGTTTTGCGGAGAGTCCATGACTTTATTGGCCTTGTTGACCTTGTGGCAGCAGCTGGGCACGGACACGAGCGAGGGCACTGAGGGCCATGTCTAGTGTCAGGGCATACTCCTCTACCATGCAGCCCACTTGGGGCTCAGGGTTGCCCGCTGCGCGGTGCTCTGCGGCCTCTGCGCGCAGGTCTTTGCCGCTGGGGCAGCTGAGCAGGCGTTCTATCTCCGCCATGGTCAGGGGGGCTTTGCAGCGGGCGGCGTTGCTCTCCCACTTGGCCAGGCGCTTGGCGCAGAGAGCCAGGTATTCCTCCCTAGTCTGAGAAGGGCCAGGAAAGCAGGTGGCACAGCGCTCTGTGCCCTCCTCCCCGTCCTCAAAGGCGATCTCCAGCGCATCAGGCTCAGAGAGGGCCTTCACTCGCCCCACGCACCTCTTCCCCTCGTCGGTAACGTGGATGACGGTCATGCCCACGCTGAAGGTGGTCTCTTTGTTGTGGTAGTCTTTGGCGGTCATAGTCTGGAAAAGTGATGGGTTCTGTGAGTGCGGATGTCTAGGAAAAATGCGCGGTGGCCAGTCGCGCCCCTGGGTGGTGGGTGTCTGTTACCAGAGCTTCCACCACTGCTTTTTAGCTGAGCCAATGGGCTGCTTCTGTGTCCTGCCTACCAGCGCGATGACTGGGGTCTCGCTGCCGGACTCGTAGCGGGGGCTGCCAGCGCGGATGGTAGCGTCCTCCAGTCGGGTGCGGCGGGCGAGCTGTGCCCGTAGGCGCTCGTTTTCTGCCTTCAGCGCCTCATTCACGGGGTTCTCCCGGATGATGACGGCTGGCCCTTTTAGCTGCAGTGCTGCAGAGGCTAGCTGGGCGTGGGTGCGGGTGCGGTCCATTGTTCTCATGGTCTGTATGTGTGAGGTGGGGAGACAGCCCCATCTGGTCTCTGGGCGGGATTGCCCTCGGACGGTGACAGCTTCAAACGAATTTGAAGTGATGTCAATTCAAATAACGACAACCGGCAGAAAAAGTTTCAGCGGGTGTGGAATTATTTTTCCAGTACCCACTTTTTCACCTGCTGCCACCACCTGCCCACGGGGCTCTGCTCAAGGCGTGGCCATATCATCGGCTGCCCGTCGTGGATGCGGCGGGCATGGATGAGGGCGTAGCCTTCCGCCAGTGAGACTTCCCAATAAATCTCACTCTTGGTCAGGCTGGGTAAGGCCGCTGCCAGTAGCACCGTGTAGGTGGCCACTGAGAGCGGCTCTGCTAGTTTCCCTCCCGTGAGGAGTTGGCGGTGCCTCTGCCGGGGCGCTCCACGGCGCGCGTGGCTTCTGCGTCTGTGACGATGCGGTTAGCCAGGTTGATGGCCTCCATGCCTTCTCCCTCTGCAATGTTGGCATGTCCCCACAGCTGCGAGGCCTCCAGCATCCGCATGGGGAAGGGCATGAGGGCCTGTAGCTCAGCGGGAGACTGGCTGCAGAGCCACAGCACTTTCTCGGCGTCATACAAAACGAACTCAGGGCGCGCGCTGCGTAGCTCACGGGGGAGCGGTGCATCCAGTGCCTGCAGCTTCTCTAGCAGCCTGTCCCGCATGATGGAGAAGGGCTGCAGAAGCTGGCCTCTCCAATGGTAGCCAGCGGTGTAGGCCTCCTCTGCGGTGGCTCGGTGGCTCGGTGTCTGGGGTGCGTCCTCATCGTCTGCGATGAGCACCTGGGGTGCGATTGGCTCGTCTGTCATGCAGTGACGAGTGGCCGTCAATCTGTGCAGCGGGGGAAGCCTGCAGCCAGCCCTCCATGTTTGCCGGATTCCCAGATGCGGATGCAAGTCTTGCACGTCGGCCGAATGCTTCCCCTAGCCTGGCCAATAGGCTCTTTGGCCCCACAAAGAGCCTTCTGCAGCCCTATCCTTCCGACGGCTGTCATCTGCCAAGTGTAGGGCTCGGCCAGCATAATGTGCTTGGCACGTGGGCTGCTCATAACCGGAAATGGCGCTCTACTTTGTCCATCACGCGGCCTGTGGCGTCAGATGCGACGAGAGCACAAAGGGCTGCTCCCACGTAGGGGCGCAGGTGAATGATGCGCGGGCCTGTCTCGATGAGGTGGCGCAGGTAGCGGTATCGCCACGCGGCAGCCACCGCGATGCTCATGGGGTGCTGAGGCTCAGTGAGCTGCACACTGAGCATACGTGTGCCCAGCTCATTGCGAGTCTCTGCACGCTGCACCAGTGCTGCAGGGGCAGGTGTGCAGGGCTGCGCGGTGATGTAGTCTGCAATGGGTAAGCCAGTGGAGCTGAGGGTGAAGACCTCTCCTGCATAGTCCAGCGGAGCGAAACCACACACGGTGAGAGCTGCTGCTACCGCGATGTCCCGCGTCTGGATGCGGCCACTGTGCAGGGCGTGCATGGGATCAATACTGCCAGGCTGCAGGCCCCAGAGGCCGTGCTCTGTGCGGGCGGCAAGGCATAGGCTGCTGTGCTTCCCCCGTATCCACTGGCGCAGGTGCAGCACGGCATGCACTGCCAGCATACCTACTAGCAGAGGGTGGCGCGGCGCGGCGTCTCGCGCTGTGAGCACTCTGGCCTGGGCTTCCACATAAGGGCCAAGGATGTCGTGCATGACGCAGACTCGCCCCGTGCTGCCACCGCGCACCACCTCCTCTGTGACCTCGGTGCGTATCGTGTTGCCAGGCAGGGCAGAGAGAGCTGCAGCGGTGATGGTGTCACCAGTGACCCAGCTCTTCTGCCCTGCTATGGCTTTCGTCTGCACTACTCAGTGGCGCTGCTGAAGTTGGCGAGGGATGGATAGAAGGTGGTGGGGATGGTCATGTCTGGATCATTCTCCTCATCGATGACCAGTGTGGTGTCCTTCACCACCACCTTGCTAGTGCTGGTGGAGTCGAATCCGAAGATCTCCACGTTGTTGGTGCCGTTGAAGTTGACGAGCGTTTTGGCGATGCCCGGATGCACCACGGCCAAGCCCTCAAAGGCACCGCCAGAGGTGAGCACCGGCTGGCCTTTCAGCTCGATGTCGAGCATGGGAGTTTTCGATGTGTGCCCGACGATTTCAGAGGCGGCGTTCTTTGTTTCCTTGTGCGTCCTCTTCGCGGAGAAGGTGATAGACTTGGTCAGGAAGCCAGTCTCTGCGACGGGCTCAAGGGTAGCGGTTCCGTGATGGATTTTTGCGGTGATGGCCATGCCTCACGATGCGAGTCAATGAAGGGCTACACAAAGCAGCGGAACTCTACACTGCTAGCATAGCGCACTGCTACGTCGCCAGGCTCTCGCTCGATGTCTGGGGCCACGGGCTGGAGCCGGTAGCAGTGCCAGCCGGTGCGCTGTGGCTCAGGCAGAGCAGCCAAGAAGGCCAGCAGTGCCTGGGTGTCTCTCATGCGTAGCTGCATGGCCTCATGCCATGCAGGCAGCTGGGTGAGGTCATACCGCAGCAGCAGCTCTGCGGTGATAGTGACAGTGCGGCGGCTGCCAGCCTCCACGGTCTCCCGGCCTGTGATGGCAATGCAGGGCATGACAAACTCCTCCCCGCTGTCTGCTGTGCGGCGGGGTGCCTGCAGCACGGTGGGCACGCCTGCGGCGAGGCTGTCCGCATTGCTGAGGTAGGATGCGACGATGGTGGTGAATGGGAGGATGAGCATGGCTTAGATGGCTTTGAGGGCGCGTGCTTCACGCTTCAGTTGGTAGTCGTTCTTCATATTCATCCGCTTCCGCTTTTGCGGCGTGGCCTGAACGTATTCGAGGCTGATATGCCCCTTGCGGAAGAGGGCAAAATTCATCCGCTTCATGTCTTGCGATTGGCCTGGTATATCCTTCCACGTGTAGCCTAAATGCGGTTCATCCATGCAGGCAGGAGGAGCGTCAAAGGTTGACCTTCTTTAGCACTGCACGCAGGGCGTAGGGTAGCCTGCGCTCCAGCTTTCCGGCGCGCAGCTGCTTCACTCTCTCTGCTACGCGAGTGATGCCCACACGGCCACCGTAGCGCACGCGGTTGGTAGCGCTCAGTGTGTAGCTGCTGGTCTTTTTGTCCTCGGTCACTGCGCCATTGCTCACACGGTGGCGGGCTATCCACTGGGGCACCTTCACTCCCACTTTCTGCGCGGCTGCCATCCAGCCAGAGGCTAGTCTGCCTACACCCTTTCGGCGGCGAGTGGTGACTGCTGTTACCTTCGCAGAGGCCACGTAGTAGGCCTGCTTTTGGCCGCGTGAGATTTTGCCGCCAGTCTTCTTTCGGATGCGTCCTGCGTAGATGCCCTCTGCATCTGGCCAGCGTTCTTTGGTGGCCACTCGCACGGGCTTGATGGGATGGCCGAAGGCTTTTGTGATGACTCGATAGCCCTTCAATCTCACGGGGATGAAGACGCCCCGCACGTCCTTGATGACGGCTCGATTTCCTGCGCCCACTTTGCCCGGTGGCGTGAGCTTGATGGCGTCCCGAATGCCGCCCTTGGCCTCGATCTTCACCTGCTCCTCCATGAAGGAAGTGAAGGCTGCAGGGTATGCCTGCAGCTTGGTGAGTAGGGCTGCGGTGTCTGCCTTGACGGTAATCACGGAATGCAGGTGATGCGCCACTCTATGGCATGGGTCTCTGTGCCGGAGACTTGCTGCACGATCCACTGGCGATCCATGCAGGAGACGGGTGTGCCGGGCTCTGGGGCGGTGGTGAGCTGGGACTTCCGCACCCATGCGATGAGCACATCCCGCGAGCGTAGGCCTGCTGTCTCCAGGCTCAGCGGCTCGTCTCTGATGATGACTGAGGCTGTGTAGCTGGTGCTGCCGATAGTGAGTGTGCCAGGGTGGATGGCCTCATCCCACGCGGGCTCCTGTGCCTGCAGGCGGGCGAGTGAGTGCGCGAGTGTCATGGCTACTCTGCGGCTTCCTCCAGGTAGGCGAGCACGTCTGCAACGGTCTGCCATTGGCTGGCCTCGTCATCATCTGCCTGCACACCAAATTCTTCTTCGAGTGCCATGATGAGCTCCACTTGGTCGAGCGAGTCCATGCCCAGTGCTTCAATCGTTTGCTCGGGGTAGATTTGTTCTGCATCGCATCCTAGGTTTTCAATGAGAAGGGCCTGCAGCTTGGGTAGTAGAGTGGTGGTGTCCGCCATGCCTGCAGTGCAGAGTCAAAATTGCAGAGGCCCACTGCGCATGGCACGCAGCAGGCCTCCACAACCCTTTTCACATACTCGATACAGCCGCTCTAAGACTGCACCGTGCTGGCTGAGTCAATGTGGCAAGAGTATCGGCTATCCAGCGCACGGGCTGCCAGCTGCACTAGCACGTCTGCGAGCTGGGCATTCACCAGAGGGGCGATGGGGTCCCAGCGCTCTCGCTCGCCTGCCAGCTGCACCAGCTCCTCTGCGGCGATGGTGAGTGTGACGCGGGTGTCCTGCAGTGTGGCGGTGATGACGCGCTGCTTGTCCTTGTGCTGCTCGGCGATGATGAGGCTCATGCTATGAGGGCGGGGGTCAAAGAAAAAGACCCGTGCCGCTGAGTGCGACACGGGCCTTTAAGACACGAGGAGAGAGAGATTCCTACGCGAGATTTTTCTTGGCGGCTTCAGTAGCGGCAGCTTCAGCAGCGGCAGCTTCAGCGGCTGCCTTAGCTGCGGCCTCTGCTTCAGCCTCTGCGGCGGCAGCGGCCTCTGCTGCAGCCTTAGCTGCTGCACGTGCAGTAGGCCCGTCTGGGTTTGCTTTGCGCAAGCCCAAGGGGTTGTGGAAACACTCGTGGCGGTCTGATTTTTTGTCAGCCTCACGAGCGCGCCTTGCTGCCTCTGCATCGTCCCCCACATAGACGGCCTTAGGGCCGCCTGTGGGGGGATAACCAATGATGATGTGGAGAGCCATGGTGCTACAGGTTAGGCGGAGACGATGCGATGGCCTGCGTAGTCGCAGAGGGCACCAGCGGAGCCACCCTGCTTACCCAGTGCCTTGCCCCATACCATGGTGGGACTCCAGAAGAGGTTGCCCGTGCCTGCCTCTTGCCAGCTCACTGCAGCCATGCTCACACCATCACGGGTGACAGCCTCATAGCCCATCACGCGAGGGATGTTCAGCCCTGCGAGGAACTCAGAGTCGAACTGCTCAGGGATACCAGCGAGGGTAGCGAATGCGCGAGCCTCGAAAGCGAAGGCAGTGAGGTTGCCCGTGGTAGGCATGTCGGGATACTCAATGATCTCGGCAAAGCCGCCCACATTGCTCCAGGAGCGTAGGCTGCTGCCGCCTGTCTGCTGGCCGTGGTAGTCGCGGCTAGCAATGCGAGCATCTGCGCCAAGCACATTGGCCACTGCAGTGGACACCAGCAGCACGCGACCATTGGTGACGGCTCCTCTTGTGTTCATGGCACCACTCACAGCGGTGACCACGTCCAGGTCAAAGGTAGCGGTAGCGGCTACTGTGGCCTCGCTGAAGTTGGCTGCAGTGACGCCGCTGAGCAGGTCGTCTATGTATGCCTTGGCCAGCACGTAGCCTGCATTGTCGATGACTTGGGCATAGACATTCTTGTTGTCTTTGATCGCGTCCAGATGCAGCCACTTGATGGGCACGTGCTTGTGTGTGTTGACGGTGATGGGCACGTCTACCAGGAGGGACCGTGCAGCCTGGGCACCATTGGCGTAGCCGGTAGTGGTGTCGTAGGTGGAGACGGTGGGCAGCGTGGGGATGTGCGCTGTGTAGGTCTGGTTGAGCTTCAGCGCACCGGGGCGGAAGTCAGTGCCCATGCGGTTGAGCGCAGGGAAGTTTTTGCGGAAGGAGCCGATAACATCACTGAGGATTTCGGCAGATGTGAGCGTTGGCATGGTCTAGTGTGTGGCTGAATTTTGCGGCGACTTGGTGAGGCGGTGAGTCAATGGCTAGTTAGCTGCTGCACGTGCTTTGCGGAGTTTGTCGGCTATCTCACCGCGTGCTTTCGCATCGGTTTTTTCCAATGCGTTCAGCTTGGCCTCTAGCTCCTCCACGGTCTCGGCGGTGCCTTGTGCAGACTGTGTGGGCAGGCTGCGCTCTGGCACTCCAGCAGATGCCAGGGCATCGATGATGGCGCGCTCTCTGGCCTCTGTGGCGGTGGCCTCTGCCTGCTGCAGGGCTGCAGTGTGCTGGGCGGTGAGTGCGGCCAGTGCCTCTGCGTGTGCAGTGGCTGCAGCGGCTGCCTGTGACTGCAGCTCTGTGTGAGCTGTGGTGAGGCCGGTGAGTGTCTCCTCTAGCTCTGCAATGCGAGCTAGCAGTGTGGCTTTTTCTTTGCTGAATAACATAAGTCGATGGTGATGGTGTGCGGGTGAGTCAATGAGCTAGGCGTGAAGCAGGGCAGCTACGTATTCGTCCGGGGTGTCTCCTGTGAGCACGTCCACCAGGTGCTGGGCATGGCCTGTGGCTGCATCCATCCACTGCCCTTGCATGGTGGAGTCTGCCACGGGGCGAAGGGCTGTGACTGCTGCACGGAATGCCTCGTAGCTGCGATCTACAGAGGCCTGCAGATACTCTCGCTCTGACTCCGTGAGGGGTCGCCATTCTGCGCCCATGGTCTTGTAGTCACCGGCCTTGAGGACTTGCATGTTGTAGCCCTCTTTCTCATACCAGCGGGAGGCATCCAGCACGGCGATATACACGCCGATGCTGCCCACTACGGCAGAAGGTCCGGCTGCTATGACGTCTGCCTGAGAGGCGAGGTAGTAGCCTGCGCTGCAAGCCATGCCACTGATGTAGGCATGGACCTCATGAGTAGCACGCAGGGCGGCGATGCGGGCGGCAGTCTCTGCGACTCCAATGACTGAGCCGCCGGGGCTGTGGATGTCTAGCACCACATGAGTGATGCGAGGATCTGCTGCCGCTGTGGCAAGGGCGCGGTCCACGTCTTGCAGGTCCACACCACCGTAGCACTCCATCTCGCCCATGGTCAGCACCTTGTCTATGACGCCATGGATGCGGATGTGGGCCACATTCCCTATGTGCTCAGCGATGCGGGAGACGCGCAGGTCTGCCATGCCGCCTAGCCTGCTGTCCTCCATGCTGCTGGCTGGCCGATGGGCGGCGAGTATGCCCATGCGAGAGAGTAGCGCATTCTCGAAGGACTGCCGCACGGGGCCGTGCAGCATGAGAGGGCTGGCGAATAATTTCGCGAAGAGGTGAGGATACATCATGGCTGGTCGGGGTCGTCGGATGAGTCTTGATCTAAGTCAGGGTCTGCCTGCAGCTGCGTGGGGTCGATGGGCGGTAAGGCGATGTTCCCATTGAAGCGGTCAGGCCAGATGCGCTCTGGGGTGAGCCTGCCAGCAGGGAGTCCAGTGGCCCTCTCCACCTTCGCGCACTCCAGCTCAGCAAGGGCAACCTCTGCCACTGCCTGCTTCATGGAGCGTTTCCAAAACACGCCCCGTGTGCCTTGAGTGTCTAGCCAAGTGGTCTGGCCGCTGCGCAGGTCTGTGAGTGTGGCAGCAGCTGTGCGGCCACCATCTATGTCCATGTCTGCAAGGCCAATGTACTCCAGCCGCTGCCACCATGATTCGCCTGGCTTAGTGGTTGGCCTGCGAAGTCTGCCGCTCTTCATTTCCTTGGCCAATGCCCACACGGTGAGCCTGTGTTGCCTCTGGATTTGCTGGTAGCGGCGCAGCTGCACCCAGCGCTTCAGGGCGCTGTTCAAATAGCGAATGCCTGGGCCTGTGACGCGGGAGATGTTGGCAAAGGTCTCGTAATCCAAGTCTGCGGCGTGGCAGCAGTCCGTCATCACGGCTCTCTCGAAGTCCAGGAAATTTTGTGAGGGCCTGTCATCGCTGATGACCTTCACTCGCTCACCGGGAGCGAGGGGCAAACGGTTCACGGTGGATGTGGCGAGCTCGAAATTCAGCTTTTGCTCTGTGCCATCTGGCAGGGTGGCGGTGACGGTGGTGGTAGGGCCACCGAAGCCACCAGCGATGGTAGAGGGTGACTGCGCATCCCGCTCAATGACGGTGCCAATGCGAGCGTGATTTTTGATGGCTGCTTTGATGGTTCCGCGAGTCTCCACCACGTCGATCATATTCAGCACGGCGGGCACCAAGATGCTCATGGCGTGGACTTGTCCACGGTTCTCGAAGTTCCCAAAATAGATGGCATCTGCTGCCTGCACGACGGTGTATTTATCAGGGTCCTCTCCGTCTCTCAGTGAGTAGGCGAGGTGGGCACCACTGCGAGAGAGCAGCACGCCATCTACCCAGCCGGGGCCGCTGCTCTGCGGGCCATTGCGAATCTGGTGAGCCTCATAGTAAGCAAGGCGCGGGCGACCACTGGATGTCTCTGTGAGCACGGCAAGAGCGAAGCCATCACGAAAGACGCTGATGTTGTCTTGCACCTGGCCAATGATGCCATCCCACTTGCCTTGGATGTCCCACACCACGGGGTTGCCCATGGTGCTCTGGATGGAGTCGTAGGCTAGCTCATTCCACTCATCGTCTGAGGTGTTCGGCTGTGGCACTACGTAGCCCAGTAGGCGGGCCATTCCATTCACCAAACGACGGCAAAATCCGAAGTGAGCATAGAGCCACTGGATGCGCCGGAGTATCTCTGAGCGAGTGAGGCTCTGCATCTGCCTGCGTGTGTCCGTAGTGGGCCACATGAGGTAACCACGGTGCGGTGATGCGTCTGCTGCTTGGTAGCCATTGCCCGTGAGAAAGAAGGGGCCAGCACCTGTGCTAGCACTGGCTGTGGTGTGCCGTGGCACCGGTGACACGGACTTCTTTTTCCGTGGCTTGGGTTGTGTGGAGAGGTCTGTCATACAAGCACGGGGCGATGAGCGAAAGTGACCTGTGTGCCTAGGTCTGCGGCTTGCTGCTGGGCTGTGGCGCTGCTGGGCTCAAGCCGCACTACGGCTGCCTTGCAGGCACGCATGAAGGCATTGCACTCATCTATGGTGCTGAGTGAAATGCCGCTGCTGCTGCTGCCATCACGTGAGCGCGAATTGATGTGGATGGGCAGCTGTGCGCGTGAAGTGGTGGCGTCCAAGACTTCACGCCACAGAGTGCGTATCTCTGTGGCGGTGTAGAATTCGCAGAGTGAGTCAGTGAGGATGGCCGTGTCCACTGAGCACACCTCATGTCAACCTAGCCGCTGCCTGCTGGCATGTCCGGCGCGGTCTCGCCTCGCTTTGCTCGCATGATGAGGCGAGCCAGGAGGATGCGCAGGCAGGCGTCTCCATAGTGGTCATGGGCCACCCGTTTGAATTGCTCCCTGTGACCTACCATGACGAGCTGCTGTCCACTGAGGCCGTGCATGAGCTCCTCATCTGCATCACGTGGCAGAGAGAAGAGAGGGGCGGCTCTGTCTTTGATGTGATGGATGTAGAGAGCCCTCTTGAATGAATGCGTGCTGAAGGTGTAGAGGTCTGGGCGCTGGTAGTCCGCAGGGGTAACGCCCCACGTGCCGGTGGCTGCATCTGAGCCACGCGAAGGATACCAAAAACCAGCGGAGCGACGGCACATTGAATACACGTCGATGGCTCTGTCTCGGGAGTCGATAAGGCCAGACTGTGGGGTGAGTGTCTCGCCTGTGGTGGCCACGGTGTAGCGCAGGGAGCTCCGCACCTGCAGGAGGTCATCTACCGTGAGAGTTGTGCCCCAGTCGATGATGTCCACGGCATCATCCTCGTAGACTGCGCCCACTACCCAGTGCTGCCGGTAGTCGCCAACATCCGCGCCCATGTAGAGCCCGAGAGGCACGCGAGGTATGATGCCCCGGCGATGCTGAGAGTGATCTCGCACCTTGCGCACATCGTCGAGCTTGATGCTGCTTTTCACATCCTGCCAGGGATTGGCCAGCCAGCTGTTCGCGTGGTGCTGCTGGTTGCCAAACAAGTCGCCGGGCTTGATGCGGTTCCACGCAACGCTGCCGAAGGTCTGCGAGAGCGTGTAGAATTTCGGCAGGCGGAAGGAGAGACGAGACTTAGCAGCGGTGGGGTTGAGGTCATGCCGCACCACGTCCTCCAGCATGGTGCGGCGCTCGTCTTCCGTGATGGGGTAGTCGCAGCCTGGGCAGTGGTAGCGCACGGTCTCGCGCACCAGGTATTCGTCCCACAGCCCCTTGGCATCCTTTGCTGCTGGGCTCCAGCGCAGTGCCTTGTAATCAGGCCCTACACGCTCATAGCCTATGTGCTCTGTGTTGTGGATGGAGTCCGGGTAGTCCTCGAAAGGGAAGCGGTGCGAGCAGTTTGGGCAGGCCACAAGAAAGTGGGTCTGCGTGCCGGATTCATACTCTGACCAGAAGGGATGCAGCACGTGGTTGGGGCTGCTCGATTTGTAGCGGAAAGCATCCGCGCCGAAGTCGGATGCTCTCTCATCTGCCAGCTTCATCGGGTGCGACTCGGGCGCGTCTTCTGACTCGTGGTGCTCGAATTTGCAGCACTCATCTTGGAAAATGAGAGCCTCGGTAGTAGATGCCAAGTTGGCTGGGGAATTGGTGCCCGTGAGGCGGATGGTGCCACCCAGCATGGCCATTTCCATGTCGGTGAATTGGTCCGAGTTGCTCGGCTTCAGCGCAGCCAGCAGCGGGTTTTCGTTGATGAGTGGCTGCAGCTTTTTTCGTGAGACAGCTTTCTGTGCAGTGTCCTTTGTGGGGAACACGATGAGCATGGGCTGGGGCGCATTCTTGATGCGGTAGCACACCATCATGAGCATCCCGAAAGTCTTGAAGACCTGCGTGGCCCCGCACACGGTCACATCGGTGATTCCCGATGCGGGGTCAACGGTCTCGAGTATGTGACGCGCGAAGGATTGGCCACGGATGGAGAAGGGCGCAGAGGCTCCTTTGATCCGCGCAGGAGACATAGACTTGGGGATGCTCACATGCTGTGTGAGCCAGTCCACTACACCGGGGCGCTGCTCGATCAAAAACGAGCGCAGGAGGTCATCACGGCGACTCATGCGGCGAGCATGTCTCGGATGATGGGGTTGAGCCTGTCTTGAGTAAATCTCTCGAACTCACGCAGCACACGCGAGGGGTTGGCGGGGTCGATGACGCGAGCGAGCTCAGGCCCAAGGCTCAGCCAGGCAGTGACCACCCGGCGAGCATCGCTCAGCAGAGACTCGTACTCTGCCACGGGCAGGAGGCGGCGAGACTCGATCTCTGCCTTCACACGGTCTGCACGCGCCTGCTGGTATGCTTTCAGGCACTCCATGGCAGTGCGCGCGAAGCCAGCTGCGGCGATGTCGTTTTGGCGCGCGGCCTCTTTTGCCGCCGCGCTGTTGCCCACGAACATGAGCCAAGCCTCACACTCCGCGTGTTCCTCCAGGGTGCGCTGCTGGGCATCGCGAGCCAGCGCAGGAGGAGCCGGTGAGTCTGAGCAGTCCAGCGCGCGAGAGAAGGGCGAGCCAGCATCTGGGTGCACACGCTGCATGAGAGCCCCGGCCTCCACTGGAGTGGGCTGGTGCTTGGGGTCATGCAGCCGGACACCAGCCCGCGTCAGCCAGTCCAGCACATCCTTGTGCCTCTTCTTGAATCGGTCCTGGGCAGTGCGCCGGGGCACGCCCCTCTCCGCAGCGTAGGCGCGGATGTAAGCGGCTTGGTCAGTCTTAGGCATTGCGCAAAGTGAGGGGTTGCGCAATGCGCAACGTCAAAGCGCAACCATTGCGCACAGCCTCTGCGCTATGGCCATTGCGCTGCCACTCTCATTTACTCGCGAGGTCGCCTTACC
>JACCDR010722090.1_pt1 | contig 36998 bp, 68 predicted proteins | sample 7446431 | NCBI WGS metagenome assembly JACCDR01 (sample SAMN15323443, study PRJNA562643) | freshwater metagenome | isolation source: river surface water | place: USA:Blue River Watershed | collected 2017-08-17 | reverse complement strand
CTATAAATTTTTGGGCGCAAAACGAGGTAGAAGCAAAACAAAGAATTGAAGCAATAAAACAAACAGCAGTATTTGACGGGCAAATTTGCGCTATCATCGAGGTTTAGTTATGACAAACAATTTTCGCATTGATTCGCTGGGATTTTATAAAAACCACAGGGGTGATAAGGTTGAAATAAAGAAAAAAGCCAATAACAACCCTGAAATGTGGGTTTGTCGTGATGCGCTTGGCTATTATTCAGACGGCACAGTTACAGGTTTTAGTGATAGGCTGCCAGAGTTTGACATTATCGCAAAGTGGGAAGAACCGCAAATAAACTCCGACAACAGCAAAGTAAACGTCAATATGTTAAAGCGCATAGAAGAGCTTGAGAGTGCGTTGCGTGAGATAGTTGATAAACTGCTTTGCAACGAAACTTACGATTCTAGGGTTGCGAAAGAAATAGCCAAAAAAGCACTAGGAGAAAACAAATGACTAACACATACCGCATAGAAAAGATTTTAGATTTCCTGAAAGTACCAGAAGATAGATTGCCAATTTGCTTAGAAGAATTTGCTACTTTTCTTGGAGTAGCAAGAGCTAATATTGCATTAACAGATATGCTTGCAAAAAGCCTAACCATGGAAAACACAACGACAATTCAAGCCTATACATGGATTGATGACGGCAAGCAAAATATAACCATAAATATTAAGGAAATAATAGAATGACCGACACGCCCACATATACCACGCCTATTGTAAAAGAAGAAGATTTCGACCACAAAGAAAAACAAGCTACCTACGAAATAAGTAGAGCTAAGCATACTGCGGATAAGCAAATAACTCGCAATCATGTTGCTGAATTTAATGGTGCATAAATAACACACCTCAATAAATAATCCACAACCATTGCATTATTTCCTCGTATATACTGCATATATCATATATATTAACTACATAACCAAGGGAGATAATAAAATGACAATATGTTGGACTTACAAAGACTGGTACGATGATTCAAGCGAATTAGAGTATTACGATTTCAATACAAAACTTGATGCTATTCATTCCGTAGAAGCTGAGTACAACGAAGCTAACGACGATATAAGACATGGTGAGCAACGCGAGGCAGTTTGCCAGCTTTATTCGTACGAATACAACGATGACGGCGAAGTTACAATATTAAGCCAAGAGCCTTACAAGTTATTTATTGAAGGCTATCATGGTGATTTAAAAGAACATGGAACATGGCGGTAATTATGAAAGTAAATAAAAGAGCGTTTAAAAAGATACTGGCAGACCGCAAATATGTAGTTGCTGGTAAAGAACAAGCGTATTGGAATATTTTAAAGAAAGTACATCAAAACGGATATTTGAAACCTATTAACTTTGAGGTGAGATGAAAGAGCTAGACAAATTACTAACAGAGTTGTTTGGATTGGGAATAATCAATCTTAAGCAATATCTAGGTTTGCAACGTGCGTTACGTACGGAAGCAGAATTAACAATAACACAACCAATGGAGAAATAAAAATGAAAACATTATTTGCAATGGCGGTAACGGCTTTAATTAGTAGCTCTGTTACTTACCATACAGCAGGCTCAAAAGTAACAGATGAGGAGAGCAGATACCATTATAGTGTATTTGAACTTGCAGAGCATTGCAGCGTAGAATTAGAAAAATCAATTAATGGAGAAAATAAATGAACGGTTTTTTTTATACATTAGCAGTATTAATTATATTTACACTAGGCGCAATGTTTGGCATTTTAGCGCATAAAGATTTGAATGATTACATCAATAAAGAAGTAGCAAATCGTTTTGATGATATAAAAACACTACAACAAGCTGGCTACATCCAAGAGCCGTTTTATGTAGATACGCCAGTTATGGGGGAATAATGAAAAAAAGGCTAAAAGAACCAATGAAAGTGCTATACCAAAACCAGCCAGAGCGTTTAATGGACAAACTGCAACAAATTGCTAATAGAGATACTAATGGTAAAATGACGCTGAAAGTTAGGCAGTTGCTGGAAGAGATGAAGTAACGCAGTAATAGGGAATTAGGATTATGAGTCAATTTTTAATGAGAATAATTTGCAGGTTTTGCGGCAAAGAAAATAAAATTTCGTATGATAAATGCACTAGATGCGGAACTGAACTTTAACAACTAACCGCCGCAGGGCAAATGAGGGAAGGATATGATTGAAGATTTGAGATTTGTTGAAAGAGAAATGACTGATGGACAAGTGGGCTGGACTGCTAAAATACTGCAAGCCTATGATGGGCGTATCTGGTTTGATGTGCCACTAGTAAGCGGGATAGAAGAACCAACCCAGAGCGTGGATAAGGAGTAGTATGGCTGGAATAATATCATGGTGTAGTTGTGGGGCGGCGTCTGCTTATGCTAACTAGCTTGCCAGTAAAAAATATCCAAACATGGAAATCATCTATTGCCGCTTGCTGCAAGAGCATGGTGCTGCGGATTTCATTAAGCAATTTGAGGAAAAAACCAATCTGAAAGTTACTGTTATTGAGCATGAGGAATTTAAGGGCGATATTTTTGCAGTTTTCCGCAAGCGCAAGTTTATTAAAAACCAATTTGGTGCGCCTTGCACAATGTTGCTAAAAAAAGAAATGCGGAAAAAATACCAACAGCCTGACGATATTCAGATTTTTGGCTTCCCAATAGAAGAATATGAGCGAGCGCATGATTTGCTGGACTCAGAACCAGAATTGAATATTGACCACATTTTGATTGATGCCCAAATTACTAAAGCTGATTGCAAACAATGGCTTTTAGATTTTGGGATTGAACTGCCGCTTATGTATAAACTTGGCTATGCAAACAATAATTGCGTTGGTTGTGTGAAAGGCGGCATGGGTTACTGGAACGCAATTAGAGTAGATTTCCCAGAAGCATTTAACAAAATGGCAAAACTAGAAAGAGAAATCGGACACTCAGTTTGCAAAGACAGTTACCTTGATGAGCTTGACCCAAAGCGAGGCAACTTCAAGCGAGATATGCCAAGTGCTTGCGGGTTTACTTGCGATTATCAAAACCCATTATTTAAAGCACAACCAAACAGCGAGGCTTAAATGACTAAATATGTAGTATGTCCGATAGATTGCGAGCCGAACTCTTATGATGAGATTGACGCACTTGATGAAGATGATGCTGTCGTTGAATTTGCACAAAAAGAATATGACGAAATAGAGCCTTTTGAGGAAGGCGAATATAGCGTTTATGTGATTGATGCGCCAGACCAATACAGGCATCTTGGGGATTATAAAGCAAATGCAGAATATGATGTAAGATTTTACGCAAGAAAAATAAAGGAAGCAAAAAATGACTAACCTACTAAATAAATTTTTAGACTATTGGAGCTTTGGAGAGTGGTATGCTGTGTATTTATTCAGCCCTGTAGTTGCCATATTTTTAACGTTTGGATACCCTTTAATACCTGCTTGGGCGATATTCTGCGTTGCTATTATACCTTCTTTAATAGCTTTGATTGTGCTTACACTCAAAAATAACAGGAAATTAAAATGACTAACCAGATAGAAGAAATAAACCAAGTAACCGAGCGGGTGAAGCGATACTTGACTGGTGCGGATTTACCAGAAGGGCAATATGCTTTGCTGGTAACAGATGCGTTTCGTGCGCTGATTCGGGCTAACACAATTTTACAGGATAGAAAATGAACATAGAAGAAATAAAGAGGCAGGCTGAATTGGCTGCGGAATGGTTTAAGGGTGATATTGATTATACACACGCAAATGTTAGGTATATCTCCAAAGCCCTCATAGCCGCCTCAGAATTACTGCAACAACAGCAATGGCAACCGATGGATAGTGCGCCTAAAGACGGAACAAGGTTATTACTAGCAACTAGAAGTTTTGGCATCGATGTTGGTTCATGGAAAAAGGATTACAACAGTAGCAAGGGAGACAAGGCTGATTGGTATAACGAATGGGGTGATGATTTTTCTACAGGTAGTTATTACTGCCCTTTAAGCCCAACCCGCTGGCAACCTTTACCACAACCACCAAAGGACAGAAAATGACTGACTTAAAAAGTAGAATAGAAAATAACAAACGCGAAATTCACGAGTTGCTTATTGAACCACTTGAGCATTGGTATGAAACCAAAGGGGGTTGTTGTGGCACAGAGGAGGCAACTCTACAGGCAATATCGCATATTTCCGAGATATTCACAGGGTTTGAGGACATAATCCGCAGCCTTGAGGCGAAGGTTGCACAACAGCAATGGCAACCGATTGAGAGTGCGCCGAGAGATGGAAGCGAGTTTATTATTTTTAGATATAGCGAAGCGTCCGATTGGTGTAAGCATCTTTATCCAAAAGGAATCCCAACTCTTGATACGACCAAATGGTATGACGATTTGCTAGGGTATGACTATATGTGGCAACCTTTACCACAACCATCAAAGGACACAAAATGACATATTTTTATTCTTATGATGAAGAAAATTTTAACTATGAAGATGCGGAAGAAGCCGCAGAATACGCTTGTGAGCTTATGGAAACTCCAAAACTTGGTGATAAATTTTCTATATGGGAAGGGTGTTGTTATGGAGAGAAAGCTAGTTATTGGTTTGATGCTAACAGACTGCTTGACGACATGGCGGAACAGCATGGTGATAAATGCTTAGAAACTGAATGGCTTAATTATACCACAAAAGAACAAGCTAAGGAGCTAAAAGAGTTAATATCACCGATAATAGACGCTTGGGCTGATAAACATAAACTACACCCAGATAGATTTCCGATTGCAACTAAAGATGTTAAAGAGATTGTTTATATTATTACAGAAATTACAACATCGTGTGATGGAACAATAACCGATGTAAAATTTAAGGAGCTAGAACAAAATGACACAAGACTTAAAAACTAGAATAGAGAACGCAACAATAGAAACGATTGTTGCCAGAGCCGATGAAATTAAAAATATGTTTGATACGCTGGTTAATCCAGTGCCAGAAGATATATTTGAAACTGAGGTGTGCCTGATTAAAGCGGTAGACATAATCCGCAGCCTTGAGGCGAAGGTTGCACAACAAGCAGAAACAATCCGCTGTATGTCAGTAGTATTTGACGATTTAGCAGGAGAGCTAGGAGTTGAACCTCATAATTATGGCGACCCTGATTTTCTATTTGATGCCGTTTATAAGCTAAAACTAGATAGTGACACATGGAAAAAAGCTACCTATCAAACTCAAGCTAAGTTAGCACAACTGGAGGAAAGATTGAATGACAAGTGAACAGAAAATTGACCAACAGATTAAAGCAGCTCTTGCTAAATATAGGCAAATGCAACCTATCCGAGATGAGCTAGACGATGCCATAGATAGATTGGTTGCCAAGCTCACCGAGCAGGATAAGCTGCTGGAGGTGATGGCTGGCAGATTAGAATTTCTTGCTGAGCAATCTAATATGGCAGAATATGCGAGAAACGGTCTAGCACAATATCAATCATACTTAGCGGGGCGGGAATGAGCCTTATAAAACAAAGTATCAAAACATCTATTCTGACAATTATAATAGCTTATTTTTTGGCTTGTTTTTTGCATTGGGAAATTCTCTCGGTTGTAGGAGCTGAACATGCACCGGTACGCTTATATTTATTATTCGCTGCGGGATTTGGTTACATAGCAGGGATTTTGCTTAATGATAAAAGAGAGGGGTGGTAATGAATAAAAAACCAGAATTGAAGCTACCTAAATGGAACGAGCATGACAAGCCTATCCTTCAAATCACAAGCGAAGGCAAGCTGATTATTGCAGAGGGAGCAACTGCGCCTGATGTAGCTAAGGCTATAGCAGATGCTTTTGAACCCACAGAGGCATCAAAAATGCGTCAACTCCAAGCCGCCTTAGATGAGGCAAACTTGAAGCTGGAATTGCGCGAAGCCAACTACGATATGGAAAACAAATTAGGTAAAGAGAACGAAAAACTCCAAGCCGAGAATGCAACCAAATATAGCGAGGGTTACAATGCTGGCTTTGAGGCTAATGGTAAGATTCTTAATGAACTCCAAGCCGAACTATTCTACGCCACTAGAGATGCAGACATCTGGCAAACAGCACACTCCAAACTACAAGCTGAGAATGAGCGGTTGCGTTATTTGGTGCAAGTCCTAATTGATAACGACCCAAATGATTGTGCAGCCGATGCGGTTACTGTCTTAGATGTTTGGCGTAAGGAAGCCAAAGCAACACTACAACACAACGAGGTAACAAAATGAAAACTGAAACTATTACATGGCATGATTTAACAAGCGATACTCCGATTGATGAGCAAATGCTTTTTGATGACGAAGGCAGAATTACTGTTGGCTGCCACGTTGGCTGCGGTGAATGCTGGGATGAAACTATGGATAACCAAGTGTTCTACCCACAAAGATGGGCGTTAATGCCAAGAGGCGTAAGAGAACAACACAACGAGGAGAATCAAAATGAGTCAGCTAAAAATTGAACAAGAGAAAACCAGACGCTTAATAGGAGCGTTACTTATCATAGCCGCTATTGGTGGAATAGCAGGGCTTTATGGCGTGGTTACGCAGGATTGTAAATATGAGGAGAACATAAAATCATTAGGAGATTAGAGAATGAACGACACATATCATGTTTACCCGACCAAAGATGTAAAACCCCACAACACAGATGGAGGAAATTGTTGGTGCGACCCCACACTTGAAGAAAATTTAGTCATACATAATAAGAAAGAAATAAATTATCACTTATTGTTCAAAAATCGGAGTAAGTACAAATATTCATTAAGACGTTCAGGGACTGGCAAAGGTAAGGGTTTTTATACCGAAATAGAAGCGGGTTTATATTTAGCCACAATAGAATGGAACACGCTTTATATACACGATAAAACAGGCAGAATTGAAAGGATAATAAAAAATGACACCACATCAACAAGCTAGATATAAGCGCGACCTACGCATATGGGAATATCGCCAAAAGAACCCTGATATGTACTTAATGGATATAGGCAAGATGTTTGGAGTTAAAGGCGGTGCTATTACAGACGCATTAAAGCGCATGGATAGGCACTTAAACCATGGTGAGCCGTATTTCAAACAAACTGATTATAGCAAGCAAAATCGCGCTAAGACTGTAAACTATAACAGACCTGAGCGCATAGATTTTAGAACAACAAGAAATCCCGAGAAAGCATGGGAACAAGCAGGAGTTAGGTTTAATTGAATAGAGCTGCCGACACTTGGGAAAAAGTGTAATAATTAGATTTAGTTATGTTTCAACAAGCAGTAGTCAATCTGCCAGCTCTATTGAATTAAAAGGAGAGAATATGTATTACGATAAACATTTTTTTGATTGGTATGAAAATATATATTTACGGAATAAAGATGAGCATTATATCAAACAGCGTAAATTAGCTGCCAGCAAGAAAAAGAAAGTAGCGGCGTTGCAAAAATCTATTGCCGATAACCAAGCCCTGATAAAGTATTTAAGCGAAAAGAAAACCGCAACTTATATGGAAACCCTTTCTATAAAACTAAGAAACCATAAAGCATCTACAAGTCTCACCTTAACCCAACTTGCAGATTTAACAGGCGTTACCATAAATGCAATTCAAAAACACTTGAACAATGAAATCAAGTATAGGAGTAAATACACAAAAGCTATCGAAAAATACCTTGCAAATACCTGCAAAATGACTTATAATTAACTTGCCGCGTAGGGCGGTACTAACTTAGTTGTTAGGCTTATTTATTACATCATTAGCATAAAAACCCGCTGCTATCTCCCAAAGTGAGGCGGGTTTTTTATTGCCTGCTTGATATAAGCTGCAAAATATTGTAGAATTCAATCAGTCCTCAGTAGCTTTTGCGCTATGTAAATGTGAATGCCTCCTAGTTGATAGGGAGGAAGGGGCTCACCAGTAGTTGCGACTGTAAGCAATACCAGCGAAGGGGTTATTCCCCGATTGTGCAGATAGGGTCGTAAGGCTGCACGTTACAAAATAGCTACAGACCTATGCTAAGCAACTTAAATGTTGTCGCTGGTTAAATTATGTGGTATAATGTAAACGTAGTGCAAATACTTTTACCCCCGCCAAGCCTAGACCATTTTCCTGACATCGGGAATATGGTTGCTCAAATTGGCGGGTCTTTTTTTCCAGTAGTAAAGTATTTCTTTACAACTGTTTGGAAACCCCTTATAATTGCTACGAGACCTTTCACACACTTACTGGCTAGGGACGAGATAACATCAATGCGCCCTAGTCTTCACACTCCAAACTCACGCCACGCCCATACACAATAATTCTAGGTAATTGGCAATTCCAGCCCACCGAAGTTATCAACGCTCTATCAATGGCTATTTGCTTTCTTATTGCTAACCATAACTCCGAGCGGTCGATTATCATTTTGCGCCCTCTATAATTAACCAAAAGCTATTTTGAAGCCCCACCAGCACTCTAAGCTCATCAAGAGCCTCTTTACTCTGCTGGACACCTTCCACGTTGCCTACGGGCTGGAATTGGCTTCCTACAAGTATACAGCCTTCTGTATTTAAATGTGTGTTACCTGCATGAATTAGGATTTTACTTCTATCTGGTACGTCTTGAAGCTCCCATACGTTTTTATATTTGGCTGAACTATAAGGACGGCACAAATAACGCCCCTCAGGTATGCAAGAAATTGAACGCTGATTATCCCGCCAAGCCTCTTCAAGAGTTACCACAAAAGGCAAATCGTTATAAATCATCACACCAAAGGTTGATAGCTTAGTGTGTGATACGCGTTTTAATATAATTTCTTTCATGCTGTTATCCCAATAAACCTTCTTACCAAAATACTTTTGAATGTAGCCGGTCATAACCAAACCCTCAGTAACATAGCAATAATTAAAGCTGGTAATAAAAACCAATACGACATCACTTACCTACACAAACATCTTCCCACGTTTCATTATGAACTAAAATAGCATCCTCAGTATAACGCGTTAGCACATCTGCTTCATCAAGATATATCGGGCTAAATGACTCGCAGCCGTTACTTTTTTCTACTCCATTTCTTGCGCAGTTCTGTACGCTCAGGCTCAGTAAGATTATTAATAATGTGGATATTCGCATATTTAGCCTTGCGGTTTTCTTCAATGATTTCTTTCTCAACATTATCAGCCTCAATAACTGCCTCATTCTTGCCCTCATTTTTCTTAGCACGCAGCAATAGCCATAATAAAACAGCTATTGCTAGTACTAACCCAACCAAGGCAAGTTCCATTATTTCGTACCTTTATTTGCGTTTTTCAATACGTTTAAAGCTAGGAAGTTCAACACTTTAACAATTGCTTGAATGATTGTATTTGCCTTTGCGACTTTCTTGTCATCAATAAACATTGTGATTAGGTTTGCTAGAACAACTCCAACTGCTGGATAGCTGCCGAGTTCAATAATTTTGTCTACGTATTCCATTTATTTCTCCTTTTTGAGTTTGCGCGGATAAAGAGTAGCTTCTAAACCCACGATTCTTTCGGAATGATTATCTAGTTTTTTTTCATGCTCATCAATGATTTTTCTATTGGCAACTTGATTGCTTGAAATAATATCAATCTGCCCTTGATGAACTAAATGTTTTTGGTCTATGTATGCAACCAAATTTGTATTAATTGATTCTAGTTTTAAATTAGCAGTTCCTAAGGCTTTCAATACACCCCATAAAACGCCAACGCCAATAGTTGTTAATGAGCATAAAGCTAACACTAAAAGCATTATAACAGCCTCAGGATTATTAGCGATAATCTGTTTTAGTGCGTCAACCATACTTCCACCTTATCACAACTCAGGGTTATTTTCAAATGCTAATTCAGCTCTTTTTGCAGCGGCGCGCTCTAGCAGTTCTTTTGCTTGTTCTTCAAGGAGTTTAGCTTCTTCATTTGCAAATATAGCTGCCCAAATCTCTAACTGCTCCATGCAGTAATCGCCGCCTTCCATCATGCGGTCAAAATACTCATCAGCATCTGGCATACCGCGTTGGATATTTTTTCTTATAATTCTGCGCCTTAACGCTTGCTGTTCTGTAGTTAGTGCCATAATTCTCCTTAATGAAATAACCAATTTGTCCCGTTGCTAAATACTAAAACCATTTCAGAACCCCCTCCTGTCGCAACACCGCGATATGTAGGAGACAAACCATCCGTAACAGTCGCATAGCATCCTGAATATGTAGCAGCCGAAGGTAAGGTTGCTACTGTATATTGTTTTGGTTTAAATGGAAGCTCTGTTGACCAAGCACCGGCAGTATTCATGTTGAGTGTTTTCGTGCCTATAAAATAGTTATTCCATGTCGCATCTCTAGTGCCAAACCCAAAAGTAGTCGCATACATTTCTATAGCAGGCTGTACGCCATTTTGTGCATAAGACTCTACTGAAATTTGAATTGCCTTACTAACGCCAGTTCCTGTATTTTGCAAACATAGAGCGTTTTGCCCTGTGCTTAATGCAGTTGTAGTTAGCCTCACAAAACCACCCCAATTAGCATCAGAAAGTGCAACGCGAGATAAACCTAGACCAGCATTATTGCCTTGAAATTCTATATAAGCAGTAGAAGCTAAATGTTTTAGCCTCATCCGCCCATCGCCAGCAAAAGAATAAAAGCGTACGCCGCTTTGATTGGCTTGTGTGTTTTGGACTACAAAATCACCTCTAAATAAATGAATAGGCAAATCACTTGCACCAGAAATAGGGTTATATCCGCCATAACTAGTAGATTTAGTAACTAATCCTGCGCTAGTCTTTAATTTATCCTCAGCTCTTCTGCGCCTCCAGTTTGCTCCTGTATAACCAGAAGCAGTATTCCCGAGAACGCCCATAGATGTGTTGCTGGTAATTCTGATAACCTGAACACAGACATAATCCAATATCGGATGCACTAACCAATCCCCAACTTCAAACTCTGTTAAAAATGCAGTTCCTGAACCAGTTACATTGGAATCATCAATATTTGTACTAATAGAGCTTATAGTGCCTGTTATTGTAGTATACGTATACGTTGATGGTACTGTTTCAGTTAAACAAGTGGTAGTAGGTGCTGAGCTTGAACCAAGTGTAATTGCCTTAGTGCTTGTTTGCCCCCTATCTATAACACTTTGCAAGGTATCGGTCTCTGTAAAAGAAACCGGATAATACCCCCCATCCTCTGCAAGAAAGTTATTTGCAGACCCTGCCGTTGTTAAACCCACGCCATTAAAACTAGGAGCTTGCACATCACCAGTAAACGGCTGATTAGTGCCGTCAAGACGTGCGTATTGAGCGTTTAACTGCGCAGTACTTTTGCCGCCCCTAATTAAAGACATTAAATACCTGCTAATGCTTGTTTCAATTTAGCTTCTTTCTCTGCTTTTTCTGCTTCAAATGCTGCAATATTAGCTGCCAAAGCCTCTTGCCCTTCTTTCAGCTTTTTCTTACCAGCTTCAAGCGCAGAAATTTCTTTCTTTCTTTCAGCTTTTTCAGCTTCAAAATCCGCTTTTTCTTGTGTAAAAACAGCAATATCTTTAGCTAAAGATTTCTTTTCTTCGGCTAATTCTGCTTTAGCAGCAATTGCTTTTTTCTCAGCAGCTTTTGCAAGAGCTTCAGCCTCTAAAGCAGCAACTTCTGCAGCTTCTGCGTTGCGTGTAGCTTCCGCAATTTTAGCTAATTGAATTTCATTAGCTTTATTTTCTTTCGCCATTTCAGCAGAAGCCTCAGCTAGGTTTTTCGCTAGTTTTGGGTCTTTAATAACAGCAGCAACGCTATCACAAAAACTTGCAATTGCGGTATTAAAAGCATTTTCATTTAATATTCTTGACATTTTTTTATTCTCCTATGGTTATTTGCTATCGTAAATTTTGATTGTGATTGAAGGTGCAGTTGCGCCTGAAAGCGTAAAACCCAATATAGCAGGATTGGTTTCATCTGAGTTAATAAAGAATTTCTCAGCAAAGCCTGATGTTCCTGATACCACATCGCCATTATTAATAAGGTCAACAAAAGTAGTGCCTCCGTCTGCACTAACTTGAGCTTTAAGCGTGCCTCCGCCAAATGAACCATATGCCACCGACATATAAGAAGGCTCAACGCCAGTTCTGCCGTTTTTGCACTTCATGCTTACTGTGCCATTATCTGTTAGTGTTAGTGTTGCTTTTAATGCCATTTTCTTATTCTCCTATTGGTTTATTTGTTGTAAATTATTTGTTTGAACTGCCAGCCTTTACTCTAATTCTTGGTTTAACCTCATTCAACGCACCAAGTGCTTGTTTAGGTGTTAATGACTTACCACCCCTTAAAGCAGTTCCAGTTAATTCTGTTAACGAACCTAACGCATTACGCACCGCAGGACTGTTAGCTATCTTTCCAACTCCATACGCACCACCCGCCAGTGCAGCAGCAGCAGGTGCAAAATAAGTGCCTGCACCTAAAGCACCAAGCCCACCAAGCTGTAATGCACCTTTAACCATAGGATTTTTAACTGGTATTGCATCAGATGCAGATTTTGCAGCCCTTTGCAATCTATTGCGCCCTTCTATAGCAGTTTTTGGCTCTACATTATCAAGCGCACGAAATAAAAGGCTTTGCTTGCGTAGCGACTCTTTAACAGCAGCATCAGGAACACTTTCAGCAAGAAAATCATTAGCAGATTGACGAATATCACGAACTGCATTTGAGAAAGTTTCTTCGTTACCTTCAAATACACCACGTTTTTTAGATTTAGCCCACGCATCAAACTCTTGACGAGTTTTTAACAACCCCGCAGGTGTATTCGGGTTTTTATCAAGCAATGCCTGCATTTTATTAGCAACATTATCAACTAACTTTTCGGCAGCATCATTGCCCAAAATAAAAGGGTCATCAGTTTTTAGCTTATTAACAACCGCACTAAGTTTTTGTTGATACATTGGTTTGTTAATTTGAAAATCCTTGCTTTTTAATATACTGCCTAGCCTTTGAGCCTCAGTATCTTTTGCTTTTTCAATCAAAGTATAATTCGCTTGTGCGCTATTACCTTTTTTAATGCCTTTAATTTGAGCAACTTCCTCAATGCTTGCAGCTTCAAGAGGTGTTGGCTTAACCACTTTAGTTTTCAACAACCCTTTTTCAGTTGTACGGCTTGCTTGTTCTTCAAGCACTTTCTTAGTTTGAACTGGCATAACCAAATCTTTCACAAACTCTCTTTTAATATTTTCGCCAGATTGTTTTATTCCTCGCCCTGCATATTGTAAGCCAGTGCCAGCTAAATCAGCACTTTTTACCGCAGCCCCCCCAAAAGGAATGCCAGCTAAAATAGTATTGCCTATATTTGCGACGCCTTTTAACTCGCTCATAGTTACGGGGTATTTTTTATTCAAATAGTTTATACCACTAGAAATTTCGTTTGTTCTATTGGTAATAAAGTCTTGCCCACCAGCAGGCAAAGCCTCACCAATGCCACTACCTAAATTTGAAGCCTGCCCAGCTAGATAGCCTAAACCTTGCTTGATAGGCTGCGGCGTATTTCTAGCAACAAAATTAAATATATCCTCGCCTTGCTGCCCTAAACCCTCACCCAAAACTGCTAAACCACCGCCAAACTGGCTTTGCTCGCCCCTACGGACTCTATCTATAACGTTACCAACATTACTCACTCTGGCTTCGTTAAATTTACGCTCTTGTGGCTTCGGTTTATAATTCTGCTGTGCATAGGCAATAATTTCTTGCTGGCTTGCCCCTTCAGGATGCTCAACCTTTATCATATTGCCGTCAGGAGATTGCACTTGCGTAATTGGCATTATTCCACAATCCTCCACCCGCCTTGAGTTGTTTTAGGCATATTATCGCTTTTCATTTTTTCTTCAAATTCTTTTCTCAGCTTTTCGATTTCATCAGGGTTTACTTTAACTGTTGAGCCTAATCCATACGCCGCATCAAGTGCCGCAATAGCTGCTTGGTTCGCTGCAAAAGTTTTATTCGGGTCAGTTGCGGCTTGCAAATAGAACTCCAATTCTTTTTCACTATCCAATCCTTTTGCGCCCATTTCTGTAGCTTGGCGGATTTCATTCAAAAGCGTTGGGCGCATTGCTGCAATTTCTTCTCTAATAGGCGCAGCTTCCGACCCTGCGTATCTTGCTAATTTAGGGAATGCAACACCCGCATCAATCGCTATTTGCTCACTAACATCTGCTTGTGGGTCAGGTAACGCTCCCATTTCATTCAATTTCTGATAATTACCCATAAGATTATTCAAAACGCTAGTAACCCTAGTTTTTGCGCCAGCCATCTTCCTTTTGTCTTTTTCAATTTCCGCAGCTTTATCAGGCGTTAACCCTTTAATCCCCGCAGGCTCAAACTGTGGCGTTTCAATCATTGTAGGGTCTGGAACTAAATCTAATTGGTCAAAACCATCACCATAATCATTACCAACTGGAGGCAATGGCATATCAATAAAATCTGTATTTTGTGGTTGAATAGGCGCAGGAGCGTTTCTAGGCTGAGCTGTTACAGTGCCTTGTGAACGCTGCCCCGTATTTTTCATAATCTCGCGTTGCTCGCTAGTTACCCTATCTGTTAGAACGTATCTATCGCCCAAATCAACAATAGACGTGCGCCCTTGCAAGCCAGAGAATACATTGCGCCTTTCTTTATCAGGTAAGGTTTGATAATATAAATCTTCTTGAATAGCAGCAGGGCGGTCTGTACCTAAAACCATTTGGCGCAACTGCCCCAAACTTTCTAAATCACCACCAGCTTGTAAAAACTGCTCGGCGTTTGGAATAATTTGGTTTAATTGCCCTAGAGCTTGTGGGTTTTGCAAGATAGCTTCTCTTGCTGCTTGACGCTCACGCAAAACTTGATTTCTAAAATCCGCCTCTTGAAATGCTAGCGGGTCTTGTATTCTGCTATTACTTACTTGCGCTTGATACATAGCATCAGCAACGCCACCTGCGCCTTGTCCCAATTTATCCAGAAAGCCCAAAAAATCCATTATGCAACCTCTTTCATTTTAACGCCAATAGCCCCATAATTTACTGTCATATAACCTAAACGCTCACCAACAGCGTCAGGGCGCACTTTTTTAACTTCTTGAGCCATTACACCCGTGTATTTCTGCGGCAATCCCTTGTAATTAAACTCATAAATGTTAAAGCCATTTTCTTTGCCGACCAATTTAATATTTTCTTTCAATCTAGCGTCTGAAAATAGCCCTGCTAATGCACCAATACCCTTACTCAACCCGCTTATACCACTTGAAATACCGCCAATAGTTGGAATCAAACCCGCACTTGTTGAAGTCCTCGCCCCAATATCAGTCATTTGTTGCGTTCCACCACCTAACAATGGAGAGAATATATTACTTGCGAACTCCAAACCAGCAGGTAACGCTTGCCTATCTTGAGTTTCAAGTTGACGTTGCAACCCACCAAAACCAAGAAGATTAGATATACCACCTTGCAACTGGTCATAAGCTGTGTTATATTGGTTAGCACTTGCACCAGCCAAAGCGTCAAGCCTTGCACGCTCTAAATCTGTTTGTCCTTGTCGCATTCTTGAGCCACCAAACGCTCCTGCTTCACTTGCACGCTGCGTCAACATAGATTGCGGAGCTTCAAACTGGCGGTTAATATCTTCTTCAATACGAGCTTGGAATGGATTTAGATATTGCGATAAATTGGCTTGAATATTCTCAGGCGACATCATTTGTCTAGCTGCTAACTCGTCAGCACTAAAACCACCAGACTTAAAATACTGGTCAGGGTTTGCTGCTAGTTCACTTGTTTTTGAAAGAATATCTCTATAATAATCTTGCAAATCTTGCGGAAGCGCAATAAAACCAGTTTGGTTAGTTGATTGCGATTGAGCTGGTGCTGTTTTACTACCACCAAATAAGCCTTTTACAATGCTACCCATATTAGAAAACCTCCAGAGCGTAATGCCCTTTTTCAATCTCGCAAAATTTATGGCTTTCTAATATCCGAATAATACCACTTTTATTCGTAAAACAAAAGATAAATTTTTTGCTATTAGCCTTCGCCACAACCTTGCACCAGTTTATATAATCATTAAAAGCCCTATGCTTCTTAATGCCGCTTAAATCCTTTTTGAATTGATACCAAGTAACAATCCCAAAATCACAATCTGTCAGGGCTAAGAACCCCATTAAATCGCCCTCACCAATCACAACACCATTCTTTGGCAAACTCGCAATTGGAGGGCAAATATTATCCTCCCACCTTGTTGCAAACTCCGCAAAATCTGCTTCAATATCAAATCTCCTCATGGCAGATGCGTTAATAATGTTCTTTTCCATTCTAAATTTCCTCCAACATCTACCACTACATATAAATGATGCTCATCTGCCGCTATATCACCGACTTTTTCCGTGCCTATTAAATCTGTTCCACTAGCAGGAACTGGATATATAGTTGGCTTTGTTGCTTGCTGCTCGTTATAATCTGCAACATCGTTTGCACGCTCACGAGTTACATCTTGCACCCAGCGTAATACATCAGAAATCCCACTATTAGCAAATAACACCCCATATAATGACCTCATTTTGGCGAACCCTTTTTAACTTCCATATACCATTGCCCAAAACTTACTTGCTGGTCAAGTGTGTCGCCAGTCATATTAAGCTGAACAAATCTACCATTTTTTTCAACTGAAATCCTGCCCCTCCCGCTTGCGTCAGGAATAGGATAATTTGTATTTGAAACATCAGCACCCAACGGATAGTTTTGCGTTATAACATTCATATTAAAACTACCAGTTAAACCCTGCATATCAGGAATAATCGCACCAACTTGGACTGTGTCAGTGCCACCGAATACTTTATTAGTTGTGAGCTGCCACGCCATGCCTGCGCCATTTGCATTTAAGCCATTTTCATGTAGGTAAACATTGTTATCTGAGCCGATTAGAACTGGATTTTGAGTTAGCACGCTTGGATATTCACCAGCCGTTCTATCGATTGTGTCCATTGTCCAAACTTGCGTGTCAATGTTATATCTTGCAATTCTATCGCATTCATTGCTTGCCTTGCTTGGATAATGCCACCACACCTCACGATATTTAGCGTTATACCATGCAAAAATCTTTTCTGCTTGCCCATAATTCAAGTTATCAAACACATAGCGTAAAATCGTGCTTTCTTCTCCAGAATTTGAAGGAATAATCTCAATGTTAGCACCACGCCACATATAGAAGTTATCAACGCCCATGAAATAACCTACACCAGATGCAGCGACCCTTGCGTTTTGTCCGATAATGCCTATTCCAGCCTCAAGTAATAGCGTTTCCCAAATAAACTGCCCACCAATATAGCGGAATGTATAAACTTGATTGTCAGTAAATAGCAGATTAACGCCCCTTACATTTAAGTGTGAAAGCCATTTGCCAGCACCCTCAATCGTATCACTTCCAGCTTGCCCTGTTGTCCAGTTTGTCAATCCGCCTTGATTGCTCCATGAAATACCATTGGGATTAGCTGAAGCAAGTGCAGCATCATAACCCAGCGCAACAACAATCTCGTTTGAAACAAACACATAATTGGCAGGCGGTGAGTTTGTTACCTTCACGGGCGCAACTGTTACATCGCCGTCCCATTGGTATATGTCAGATTGATTATTAAAAGCCGATAGCGTTAAATCACCAAATCTTGCATGACTCCACAATCTAGCTGGTGTTTGATTAGATGCAAGTTTAGAAACGCCATACAAACCCACACCATAAAGCCCTAAGCCATAACCAGAACCTGTTATTGTGTCAGCAAACCCGCTTGCAATTTGCGGGAAATAAACAGTACTTGCACCGCCACCGCTAGACACTGAGCTTGTGGCTGTGCCAGCAGTTACAATGTCAAAAGTATTTGTAGTTACGTTGCGAATAATTGTTTCAAGGTTAATTTGCAATGCAGTTATGCCGCCAGTTGCGGTTGCACCAGAAATCGCAACCCTTGCGCCATTGCTCAAGCCATGAGATGCCTTTGTGAGCGTGATAATGCCAGTTGCACGCACAACCGATGCACCGCCGCCCGAACCCGTGCTTGTTGCTGCTGTGCCGACAATGATTGTATATGAGTTTGTTGTAACTGAGCGCACAAACTGCGTGGTATTGATATTGCCAGCAGGTATGCCATTAACCGCACTTGAGCCTGAAAGTGTTATCACATCGCCAGCTTGTAACTTATGCGCCGCGTCTGTGATTGTGATTGTGTTGCTGCCGTTTACTGTGGCAATAGGATTATTTACCAGCGTTCCATAATAAGTTGCCAAAGAGTTAGCCGCAGCAACTGAAACTGTTTGTAATGGCGTAATATTGGTTAAATTCGTGCCAGTTAAATCAAATAGCGCAGTATTTGAGCCAATCAAATAGCGGTTATATGAATTGAGATTGTAAGAGAATATCGAGCGAGAAACGCCAGTTAAACTTTCCTGTTCGTCAAGGCTAACTGCACTCCAACCGCCTATCTTTTCGGGATAACCACCAACAAACCTAATTTTATCCGCAAAAGTATAATGCTGAGTTGTTGCCTCTGGCTTATCAGTGCTAGGCTCAACGCCCGCAGCAATCTGTATAGGAACTAACTCGCCCGACATTCATAACCTTATATTAGCATTTCTTTTTGCCAGTTTTAGCTGGTGCTTTTTTCTTTGGTGCCGTTTTTTTCATTTTATTTACCTTTCTTTTTGGTTTTGCCCGCTTTAGACAAAGCAATAGCCACGGCTTGTTTTTGCGGCTTTCCTGCTTTCATTTCAGTGCGGATATTAGCTGAAATAGTTTTCTTTAATGAGCCTTTTTTAAGCGGCATTATTTACCTTCCTTTATTTTCTGTTCAACAATTTGATACTCTTGAATATCTAAACTCGCAGCAAATTCATGCGGGTTTACACCTTCGGGAATTTCTATAGACTTTGTTGCTGTGTAAAGTAATTTCATTATGTGATTCTAATCCCTCTTAAATAAAGCTCAAAACTGCTTAATGTTAAAAATGAGTTATTCCAAACTATACCACCACTTGCAATTTTCCATTTAATTTCTGTTGCATTATCTGTATAAACAGCAAACCCAGCTGTTGAAAAAGCGTTTGTTTCCATATAAATTTCATCACCTACTGCCCAGCCACTAGAGCCGCTTGTGCTAGTGCATTTTAAGAATGCAACTATAATATCAGGTTTTGCACCTAACCCATGCGTAAATGAACCAGAGCCGCCAGCAGAAGGTGTAAGGGCGGTTGAAGTTGCCTTAGTTACCGCCGAACTTACCACCAAAGCGGTGCCACTCGCCCTATTATAACTCACACAACGCACCACACCACTTGCCTCACCTCTAAACACCGCAACATCGCCTGCAGCCGTTGTGATATTTGCACCGCTTGGCAGGATTAAACTTGCGCCATTTGTGAGTGTCAAAACGCCAGAAAATCGGACTGTTACTTGTCTGCCCTGCGATAAAGTAATTGCTGTAATTGTAGTTGTGCCAGTTACTACAACATAATCACCAGTTGCCGTATCTAGGTTTACTGTGCTTGCTGAAGCAATATCAGCACCTTGAGAATATCCACGTGGGTTTAACAGAATAATATCAGTACCATCTCTGCTAAACAAGCCCATCATGCCAGCTTGCAAATCACCAATAGCCAAATCAACTTTTGATGCACCAATAAACTTTTTAACACTTGGAGGCGTTGACAAGCCGCTCAACTGCATAGTTACTGTGCCGCTTGTGTTTGTGTTAGCAATCTTAAGAGCCATAACCTTGCCATCAAGGTTGCTATACGCAGTCAATGCAGGTGTTGGCGTTGCTGTGATAGCATTTGCCGTCCCCGCTGCTGTGCCGCCGTTGTAACCAGTTCCATTAAAGATAATGCTATCCAAACTATCAAAATTTGTGTTAAGCTGCCCACCCCACAAATCAGCATCTGTAGCGTTGTTTACTAGGGGCTTGTTAAAACCATAATTAGTAGTTTGAGTTGGCATTTCTATGTTCCCATAACTTATAAATCACTTCATTTGACTTTAATGCTTTAGCCGCTGGACTTGTCATAGAAATACCAGCAGCCTCACATTTGGATTGCCACAACAAGATAGGGTCGGGGATATATTCCGCATAAATCTTGCCTATTTTTTCCCCTTCAGCGTTTATGCACCAATAGGTTTTATCCCCGTCAAAGTGCCAATCCCCGCCCTTATCTTTTGCTATAAATTCCATTATGCAAATACAATAATATCATAAACTGATGTATCACCAGAAGCAGCTTTGAAGCCTAGTGTTTTAGTGCTTACGTTCTTTGTTGAAAGATAAGGCTGTCCAGCTGGTGTTCCGCCTACAGTATTTAGAACTGCAATAACCACTGTGTCAGCTTCCAAAGATTTCACTTTTAAGGTTACCTCTGTTGTGCCATTCGCTGTAATACTACCAGCTTTGTATCTTTTAATATCACCTGATGTAATTGACATTTTATTCTCCTAATAAATATAGTTGGTTGTTAAAATTGTGTTTATGGTTAATTCCCCAGTAGATAAACGGCTTTCGCTGCGTTTTTGCAGCTCTTTCAACTCGTTATCTTCTAAGCCCTGATAATATAATCCTCTTTCCGTATCCTCTTTATCCTCTGCATAAATTGTTTTCAAAGTATGCAACATAATCAAATCTTCAGCGTTAATGGTGAAGTCGTTAGTATCATCATCATTTACCAAATCTGCATATTTCTCTAACCAACGGAACTGCAAGGTATATGCTTCTTGCGGTCTTGGTAAAACTAAATACTGCCCATTGCGATATGTGTAATACATCGGGCGACCAGTTTGGTCAAAATCTCTCTCCATGAAAAGATTAGTTGCCATTTTCTGCAAATCAATCTTCACTTGGTCATCAATCAACGTCAAACCATTAACTTGCAACTCACTAATAACATTGGCTGGAATGTTTGGAATAACATTGTCGTCAGCGTTCAAAATGATTGTAGTTAAATTCTCATTAAACCAGAATTGCTGGTTTTGATAATAACGAATTGCTCTGTTAATTTCGCTATCAACTACAGAAGCAGAAAGAGAAGTGAAGTCCGCATCTTGCGATTTTCGTGCCACCCTATCTCTTATCTGCTTCAATGTAGCCATAACGCTCTAACTTAGAAAGCCCTTCTTTATTTAAGCGTTAATTATGCGTCGTATGATACTGCAACATTAAATGCAATATCAGCCGTTGCGTCTGCGTTTGCTGTGTTGATAGTAACTGCCAACCAGCCATTAGCTGTTGTAGTTAGTGTCAAACCAGAAAATTCGTCAATTGTAACGAATCCGCCTGATTGTGGCGCAGTTGCCGCAGATGCAAAAGCATCAACGTCATTAGTGTTGTTTGCATTGTCATCGTAGATAATGCCGAGGTCAACAGTTGTTGAAGCCGCGCCAAAATTACCACAATACACTGATTTATCACCAATGATGAACTTTGCGCCTTTTTGGAAAGGAACTAGCCCAACGATTGATGTTGCTGTTGTCCCACTTGGAACAGACACAGTGCCTACTACTTGGCGTAACGCACCACTTGGGTCGCGTTTCACTTTGAAAAAGTCTGTGCTATTAGCAGCATATCCTACAGGAACGATATTTGGTGTTGTCATTTTTTTATCTCCTATGCGTGTGCGTTAGCGTATGTTGAAATAACGAATGAACCAATATCTTCACTATTACTTGCAGCCATTTTCTTAAGTCCATAAATTGAACGGAAGTCCATGCCTTTAATGTAATCGTAATCAGATAGTTGAACAAACATTTTGAATGGCACTTGCGTATCATTAGCATTAATACCACCAACTGGTGAAGCAAATGAAAGCGCATCTTTACCAACTAGAACGCCACGACGAGCAGCAGTTACTACTGCGCTTGTTGAGCCGTTAACACCTTGTGCAACACGTGGTGCTTGGTAAATCTTAACATTCAAATACTCCCCAACCATTACTGGCTTTGTGCCGCCTTTGTATGTCAAGTTGCTTTCTTTACCACCTTGAACTTTTGCAAGCTCATTGTTGTACCATTGGATTTTACCACCGCTATCTTGACGCAAATCAACTACTTGATATGGGTGCAAGAATAGTTTGAAATAACCATCTGCGCAAGGCTCAATAGGCTGGTCAGCAGAAGTGATTTTTTCTAGTGCGAAATCCACCAAATCCATGCTCATTGTATCGTTAGATGTCAATGATTGGTCAGCAGCTACGTTACCAGCACGGATAATGCGGTTTGTAGTTGGTGCTGTTGGTGTGTTATGACCTTGCACTTGCAGCTTTTGAGCAGCAGTTGCATAAGTCGTTCCGTTCATCGTAAATGATGTTGGGTTTACACCAGCTAATTGTTGGAACACAGAAGTGTCAATCAACTCTAGCGCACGGTTAGCTTGCAATCTTGCAGTAACTTCATCAAACTGAATGTTTGTGCGTTGTTGCTCGATTGAGCTATTGTTTGGGCTTGATACTGCGATACGAGTTAGACCTAGAGCCATCTGGAATGTGCCAGTGTCTAGAGCTTCTTCGTTACCGAAAGCAACTGAGCCTTCACCTAGTGGGTTGTTTGTTAGTTTACCAACATAATCAAATGTTAGCGCATCGCCACGACCATTGTCGCCACGAAATGTTGCTGAAGCATCGTAAACTGCACCTGATTGCACAAGTTCACCGAATGCTGTTGTTTGTAGTGCTTCCACCCAAGTTTTCTTTTCCCATTTTTTAATGGTAGAGTTATTGGCTGAAGTCATAACTGTTGTAGCCATGATATACCTCAATTAGTTAATGTTAAATTAACCGCCAACTCATATAAAGTCTGAGATACCTCGTTTATTAAGGATAAACGGAAAAAACCATGCTATTAAAGGGAGCTACCCATGCTGTCAAAGAAGCTACTCTTATAAGGCGTGCAGCATAAACCTATATACTGCACACCTATACTATCATAAAAATAACTATGTTGCAAATATTAAATTCGCCCTGCCAACATATCGCCAATAGTTACGCCGTCTACATCGTCCATTTCATCAAATGTCAGTTTTAACGCATTGGCATTCTTGCCACCACTAACCGCACTAGGCTTTGATGCTTCACGCAATGCAGCCTTTTGTGTTAGTGCTTTCTCTTGCGATTTAGGCGAGCCTACTTTCTGATAACCTAGCTTCTGAGCATAAGTTTCAAACCATGTGTTGATGGCTTTAGCTTCTTTATAAACCGCTTCAACAGGGTCAAGTCCTTTTGCTGCCGCCGCATCTGCAATTTTTAGCTTCTCTAAACGTAAAGCCTCCTCAGCTTGCCTCTTGCTCATACCCCCACTAATCATGCGGTCAAGCGTGATGTCTAGTGCTGTTTGAACTGCATCGTCATAATCAGTGAAAGCAACCTTAAATTCATCTTCTAAAGCTGTTAGCTCGTTTTCTGCGTTGTTAATCCATGAATTAATGCGCTCTTTTTGAATAATTTGGTCAACCATTGCTAGTTTTTGCGCTAAAACATCTTGCTCGCTTGCGCTGCCTGCTTCAGCTTGTTGTTTAAGCAACTCCTCACGCTCAGCCTGCGCTGCGGCAGCTTCTTGCGCTTCTTTTGCCCGCTTTTCCGCCTCTTCCTTCTTTAAGCGTTGGCGTTCACGATACGCTTCTTGTGCCTTTTTAGCCTTTTCCTCTTCAGTTTCTTCGCCTTCTTTAGTTTCAGGCTTTTCTTCTTCAACCTTATCGCTCGCAATTTCATCAGGCTCTTCTTCAACCGCTGGAGTTTCAGCTTCCTCTTCAGTTTCCACCACTTCTTCGGATTTCTCTTCCTCAATAAATGGCTTATCAGCGGTTTCTTTTTCTAATTCTTCAATTTCTTTTAATAGTGCGTCCATTGGGCTTTCCTTTGTTAGATTGTTACATTCACCTCACTTGGCAGTTTAAACTGCATCAAGTCGTTTTCTATAGCTTTCATCTCGGTTTCTTCATTTGTTCTGCGAGTTTCGGCTACAACTTTCTGAGCTTTGGCTGCCGTTTCAGCCGCCGCAGCTATTGCTTTTTGCGTTTCTGCTTGTTGCCATGCTTGCGCTGTCTTAGCCTCGGCAGATTGCAATTGTTGAACTTGCGCCTGCAACTGTTGAACAACTTGCGGGTCAATCGGAGCTTCCCCAAGTAATATACGCTTGATATTAGCTTTCTCCCTTGTGGTAAATGGCATATAATCTACAGCCGCCGCATACATTTCACGATAGCGCTGGTCGCCCACTTGCATCATACCAGTTGCAACATTAGCGATTTGTTGCGTTTTGTACTCATTTAGCAATGGTGTTTCTGGCAATTCCCCAATTTCAATTTCATATTCATCAACCAAGAAATCAAGGCTCATACGCTCAAACAAAACTTGCCCTTCATCACCCATTGTCTTAAACAGTTTTCCATCACTTGCTGCCACTAATAAACGCATAAATGAAAGCATCATGCGTGCTTGCTCGATTCCGTATAACTCAATACTATCAAAGTAAGGCGCAAGAATTGTGGTTGCTTGTGCCATGCGTTGACGCTGCAACATTGCAGTTTCATTGCCTGAAGCCGATACACCAAAGAAAGTTTCATCAATTCCAGTTACTTGGCTTAATGCGCCGCTGCTTTCGGCAAGAATATTCTCATATCCACTTGGCATTGAAGCTGTTGCTTTGGGAACAATTTTACCACCAGATAGCGCACCATTAGCAACCTTAACCGCAGCGTTTGTTTTGGCGTAATCTTTTTCAAACTTCTGCACATTCTCAATCGCATCTTCTTCATACATCACGCCACCACGAGAGTTTGAAGCGATAATCAGCATCATCTCAGTTAGCGACTTGTTGTAATATCTTGCAGGGTCGCGCATTGACGCAACAATACCAGTCCAAATTTTGTTTATTTCATCTCTATCACCAGTTTTGAATTTTAATGTAAATCCTTGCTGGCTTGGCGACTTAAACACACGGAAAACTTTATCACCCGAATAAATACCAGTGTAATACACTTTGCGCTTTTCCTCAATCGGGCGGAAAGGAATTTCAAACGCCTTAAAAATATCAACAACTTGCTTTTTAATATCTTGCGTAATTATCAACACTTCAGCCGCAGGGTCAAAGCTAAACCCTTCTTCGTCATTCTGTACCGCCATAAACGCATTAGCCAAAGCCTGCGCTAGTGCTAGATTATCTTGCACCAACAACGGATTATCTACGCGATAAAACTTCTCAACTTGGAAAAATTGATGAAAATAAACCCTCACCATTTCACGATTAGCATCTGAAAACTCAAAGCCTACCTTATCATTAATCCCACCAATCGGATTGAAGGTAAAGCTCACATCGTCATCTTGCTGGACAAACTCAAAATCTTCTTCTTCAGCATCAAAAAGACTTTCAGCTTCTTCTAAGTCATAATCCTTAGCACGATAAACCCAGCGGCTATCAAGCAAATTGGGCATAGTTGCAGCAGGGTCGTAACCAACTTGCAACGGGTCTACACGCTCAACAATAACTTCACCATTAGGGTCTCGACTTGCTTCACCGCCATTAAGCGTCAAGCAAGTATCTGTCGCACCAATACCACCAATCACCATATCCATATCTTGGCGGGTTTCCATTTGGTTAGCGTATGTATTCTTGCGGATATAATCAGATAACCCGTTGAGATAATCCGAATACATTTGCTGCTCAGGGTTTGATGTAAGTTTAGCTTGATAGTCAGGCTTTCTGCGCTGCCCAATCATAAAACCAACAATAGCGTTCACATAAGGCTTAACCCGATTAAACTCAACCTCACGAATGCGCTGCGTCGCTCCAGTGCCGAGCGCAACCTTATCTCTGTATGTCATATAGTCGCCAGCATAAAATGCTTGACATTCTTTGATATGATTTTGTTGCGTTTGCAAACCAGATTTACTGATTTTGTATTGTTTTTGCGCCAGTTTGAGAAATTCTTTTTTTGAAATCATATATCCAAAACGCTTATTTGTTGCGCTCCATAATCGTTATAATCCTTGCGCACATCTACATCACCGAGCGAAGGAAAGACAGGGTTAATATCAAAAAGCATACTCATAGCGTCCAAGAAGTCGTCATGCGCTGCATATGGAAATAACAACATTTCCTGCTCAACTATATCAGAAAAGAAGTTGCGAGGCAAGCCTTTATCGTCTTTGTAGTAAATATCGTTAGGAAGCCATATCTGTCCATGCTGCATAGGTGTAATCATGCGGCGTATTCTATCCTCTTTTTGTAGCTTAGATTTAACTTCAATAATCGGAAAGCGATAGTTTTCCTCGCGCTGTTTTTGTTGCACATAATGCACATCGGACATCATGCCGTAAGTTTCCCAGCCAACCTTTGCAGGCTTACGGGTTTTGCCTAGCCATTTTCTATGCAACTCAAACAATCTATTCACACGCTCAGTTGGATTTAGTCTTTCACGCACGCCGTCAATGAGATAATAATTCTGGTCAGGCATCAAGCACCACACCGCCATTGCTGTATAGTCGCTGGTTTTCTTCTTAGCTGTTGCTGGGTCAATCGTTATGTAAATATTGCCACGGCTTGCGTCAAAATCAGTTACGTTAAAATAATTCAACCAATCTGTTTTAAACTCGCCGCCACCAATCGGGACAGGCTCTTGTAAGTATTGCCCTACAAAGGCGTAATCACTCATGCCACCCCGTAGATTAGCCAGCACTTCCTCATCAAATCGCTTTTCATGTAGATATTTATCATACTTCCATGATTTATTGCCCAGCTTAATCTCTATTGGCTTATCGGTTACTGCTGGCAACTTCAAGTGATACCAACCGCCCTTAGCTAATAAATGCCCTGTTGTGTCATCACTATGCAGCCGCTGCATAATAACCACAATGCGCCCCTCCTTAGGATTGTTGAGCCGAGAAAACACCGCTTGGTCTATCCATTCATTGCTTGATATGCGCTTTACATCGCTCAAGGCTTCTTCAGGATTTTGCGGGTCATCAATCAAAATTACGTTGCCGCCTGCACCAGTCAAACTACCACCCACCGAAGTACTAAACCGCCCTCCGCCTTTAGTAGTTGCGAAATCTGATTTAGATTGCTGGTTAGCGTCTAAGATTGTATGAGGAAATAAATGCCTATACCAAGCAGTTTCCATAAGTAGGCGAGTTTGATATGCAATGCGCTCAGATAGTCTATGAGCGTAAGAAACACCAATTACACGCTCACCAGCGTTTCTACCTAATAGCCATGCGGTAAAACACACATTAACCAGCAAGGTTTTACCAGTTCGGGGCGGAACATTGATAATTAACCTCTTAATCTCACCACGCTCTACGCTTTCAAGATGTGCTGCCAGACAATCAATATGCCAGTTATGCTCATAATCGCTAGGCTCTATTTCTCGCCATGCACGCTGAAAGAACACAGAAAAGTTTTGTCTGCATAATGCGTCAAACACTTCTTGCGTTATTGCCATATTAGAACATATCTTTTTTGCTATCTGTTTCAATGCCGAACGAAATCTTACCAACAACTGAGCGAGCTGCGTTTAGAATGTTATTCACTGGCTGGTCAATATTAGCGCAAGCAGTTAAACGTCCATCAAATCCTTCAAAGTTCAAGCAGCTAGATGCTACATCAAGCTCATATTTCAAGCCTTTCTCAGCCAGTTTATCTAGCTCCTCTTTAAGTTGAGCAGATAAAATAGGCAATGCTTGCGGAGTTTCTTTATCCTGAATGCGTGGCGCAACTTTCTTTACAACTTCTTTCTTCACCTCCGCACCAGTCAACAATGCTTTAATCAAATCCTTTTTCTTATCGCTAGATTTATAATAAATCCCCTTAGCATCAAGGCGCTCACGCAATACTGGCAATGGAAGTTGCTCAATAGATGCTTCCGTTACTTCTTCTGTCGCCGCAATGTTTTCCGCTGCAATAGATGCTTCCAAATCTTCCTCAGTTTCAATCTTGTTTAATTCCTGCATTTTCTAATATCTCCTTGTCTTTTGTGTGTAAGTCTTTGCCATTAGTATCGGTGTATTGGTTTTGCACCACATTAGTTTCTTTATAGCCTGCGCGGGTTTTAAGATAGAAAAACAACGAAGCATTATCGCCCTCTTTAACTTTAGCATACAATGATTTTGCCGCTCCAGTTATTGCTTCCGCTGCCCCTGCCCGCAATAAATCGCCATAATACTTTTGCATAGTTGGAACACTGATACCCAAAGTATCAGCTATAACTTCTTGAGGAACTCCACACCTAGACAAATCAATCACAATGTCCTTGTGTTTATCGTTCACTATGTATTGATTATTTATTTCGCCCATAGTTTTTATAACTCTAAAACCTATTCTACAACAAACCTTTGTATTTTGTCAACCATTACTTATCACGCTCAAAAACCATAGAAATAGCATAATGCCAATCATAGGCAAAGGAAAGGCAATAATCAAGCCGATAATTGTAATTACAAAGATAAATTCTAGCATCTTTTATCCAATTCATTTAATTCAAATAATAAATCATTTATAAAACCTCTTGGAAATCTAAACTCAATACTTTTAGCATTAGGTTGATTATCCAAAAATACTTGTATAGCTTTTTTAAATTGTTGAAGCGAGCCATAATTTAAAACTTTTTTAGCCATCATTCACTCCATCTAAATAGTTCATCAACGCTTGCGAAATGCTCGCGTAGCCAATAATAAATTTGTTTCATACTACCCCCAGACTACGCAATAAACGATTGCAATAAACGCTGGAAACGCAAGAAATGTGTGTGTAATGTGTTTTGTCATTCTGCCCTCGTGTTGTTGGTTTTAACTTAAATATCCATAGCACATTGATTCGTACAGTATTCACAACAATTACAATACGATTCGTCATCTTCGCCATGTACATCGCTAGCAAAGGGGCAGGAATGATAATCTCCCGAATCTTTTTCGCACGTGCATTTATCTTCACTCATATATCCTCGTCCATTTTATAAACATCTTCATAAGGCACGTAAACTACAGCATCGCCTACTTCTTTACTGAAAGCCTGCCCAAATGCTATGAAATCGCCCCACCATTTACTAGCATCCTCTTCGCTCATTTTGTGAGTGGCGGTCAATCCTACTTCACCATACATAGTTTTCATATATCCTCGCTAATAGGTGGTTGTGGTAATAGTTGAATAAAAAGCTCAACATTAAACTGGCTTCCAAGATTGCAAATTTCAGCATTAATTTTTTGCGCTCTATTTTTACGGGCTTCTAAAATATTTGTTGCTGTTAAAACTTCATCTTTCCATTCACTCATTCTCTATCTCCATTGTTTGGTGGTGGGTTAGGCTGCCCAATTCCCATTATTACATTTCCGTAGCTTCAACTATTGTGTCATTTGTGTAAAGAGAAGGAAAAATATCAAAATCAGAATTGCCTTCAATTAAACTTAAAATATCCCTATAAGAGTTTGACGCACCTACGCAATAAGGTAAGTCGTAAGTCCTTCTCAATTCACTCATGGCTTGTTGTTTATTGAAAAAGCGTTCCTGCTTAATACAACCTTTAAGAACATCATTAACCATATTGACATACATAGCAAAATGCTGTGCTGGCAAATCAACCCTTTCAGCATTAGCAACCCTTGCTAAATCTCTATCAATTATTTCTTGCAACAATGGCTCACTCATACTTCCTCCGTTATGTGATATTCTTCCAAAAGATTTTTAGCTTCCAAAAGCAAATTATAATCAACCAATAATGGCGGTGTATATCTGCTGTCAGTTAAACGTTCCTGGATTTTGCCTATTAAAGCATTGCAATGCCGCAAACGCATTTCTTCATGACTCATCATTACGCAATTTCCTTTTTGTATTTGATTGTTTCAATGTCAAAATGAACGCCTTCCAAAACTTCACCAGTTTCAATATCTCTGACATCAATCGCTAATTCTTGTTTATCATTAGCGTAAATACTCACCATAACACCAAGCATCTCAATATCTTTATCAATAATTTCAATCCACTTACTCATATCAAAAAACCTCCTCTTTGCTCATTCTCAATAATTTGTTTTGCAAATATTCTGGTAGCACTTCCCATGCTTCGGGAGTTAGTGCATCAACCAATTCAATCAACACCGCTTGACGCGCTGTTACTGATTCTATAAGCCCTCTTAAATTATCCTCATTAAATGTTGAAAGGTTGCCGCTATCAATCAGTGCTTGCACTTTTTCAATTAGTTCCTGGGGCGTGTATTCATTTGTTCGCATACTACCCCCTTTACGCTGCGTTATAAATTTGAACTGCCAGAATTTTGCAACCACGTTTAGCCCAGTATTGGGCTGCTTGCGCTGCGCCCTTAGCTGTTGCGTATTCTAGTGTTGAATTTTCGCCAAAACTTGTTTTTAGAATTACTTTATACATCTCTCATTCTCCCTATTGGTTAGTCTTTGTAGTGTAGACTCCTACAATTCAAATGTCAAGCATATATTTTCATTATTTTGCATTTATTTTATTATTTGACACTTTGACGCTGTCAAAACAAAATTTTGACACTTTTTAAGTAGAGAAATAAATAGGTAAGGTATTATAATATAAGGATAATATATTATTAATTACTTATTACTTAATTACTCTGTCAAGCTGTCAAAGGGGGGGTATTAAAATATTATATATCTTTTTAATTAAAGTACCCCCCTTGACACTTTGACAAAATGCCTCAAAATCATAGTCATAGGGGGTTGTAGCTGTCAAATAGCTGTATAAACTCTTGGTTTATCACTTTCGCTTACAGTAATTTCATGCGCTTGCACTAAATCTGCAATAATTTCATTACGGCGTTTTTGCCCGCCAACTACGAACTGAGTTTTACGCACAAAATCACGATGCTCAAGTTTTCCATGATTGCGGATAATCTCACGAACCTTAATATAATCAGCTTCAAATTGATTATTGCTTATTAGCCCAGCAAAGGCGGCAATTAGTTTATTGCTCTCCGATACTATCTCAATAGCCAATTCAACGTCAGGAACACGCACAAACTCATTATCGCATAGTATGAGTGCTAATTTACTCACATGCTCTGCGCTGCGCCCATAAAGTGCATTAAGCGGCGAGGGTGCTGTGTCGGTAAGCTCATCGACTAGTTCAATATATTCGCTTATTAATATATATGCTTCTGGCGTATATCGCACCACTTGCACATTAGGGCGTTGTTTTGCATCTAGTGCACAACCTTGATTAGGGTCAAGTGCCATAACTCGCATCACACCATCAATTATTGATTGCGGAACTTCTTTTACAAATTTGATTTTCTTGTTGCGTTTTGGTCTATCTTCGCTTTCAAACAATATCCAGCGGTTTAAGAAGCCATCTATTGCCTCACTGCTTGTGCAATTCTCTACAATCTTTTCTTTAACACTTGCACCAATAACGCATAGATGAGGCTCAATAATATCAACACGAGGGTTTATTTTCTCGTTTGCGTATTTCTTACCCATCAATTTACCATTAGCTTTACTGAATGATTTAATAACATAGTCTATAATCTCACGCTGATAACCGCCTGAGTTTTTGTTATTCAGATTGCCTAAATAACGCCCAAGTTCATCAATAGACCACAAGCCAACACGTTTAGCATCTAGCAAGCCTTTAAGTAATGATACGCCAGCCGTTGGCTCGCTAAGTGCATGCTCAGACATGCTGCACGCCTCCATAAGGTCATCAATACATTTTTGCGGGTGTTCTTTCCCCGATGCAGTAGGTGCAATATTCATAACTAGGGTATTGGTGCGCAACCCCGTAACTGTGCAAAACTTATGTCCTTTAAGTAAACCAACAAAACTAATTGCAGCACCCAAAGCTAGCTGCGGTTGTGGTCTATATGCTGTTTTAGTTATCCAATCAGCTATTTCACCAACTAAACCATGCGCTTGAAATTGTTTGCGCTCCTCCAGCTTCGCCTTTGATACTGTGCTTAAGTCAATAACCTCCGTCGCAACTGGCTTTAAGTTTTCATAGCGTTTAATATATCCAGCCTGCTGCGCTAAATAAACAACAGTCGCTATTGTATAGCCACTATTATTAAAACTGCGCCATACTGCTTGCATCTCACGTTGTTTATATTTTGCGCTACCCTGCGACCATTTATCCCAAATGCTAAATGCTGCATCACCAAACTCATCACGTAATCCCATGCCTATTGCCAGCCACTCATCACGGCTGCAATCAGGCGATATATAACTTAGCAGCTGCTCAGCTTCATGCAATTCTGTTTTGTCGTATTCATTATTAACTGGATATGTAACAACCTCACGTTTTGGCGCAGGATAAAGTGCGTCTAGTCCATTTAATACTGAGGCTGGCAACTCTGTCAGCTCTGCTGTTTCGTTTATCCATTCGTAAGGCTTGCCTGTGCTACGATGTATACTAGGCGGAATTGTTGTTTTGCGCTTATTAGATAGCAACTCACATACAACTTTGCCGTCTTTTTTCCAACTGCGACTAGACTCGCCGTTATATTTAAAAAATATCGTGCGCCCTTTACTCCCACGCTTTGCACGTAGCGCACTAGCAGCAGGAATAAAGCGCATAATAAACGCCTCTTCCTCGTCGCTATCTATGTCAAGCCCTATTATTCCAGATACTTCACCGCATACCAAGCCAGCACCAGCATCAGGGTATTCAATAGCCCAACGCTCCTGCTCCTCATCTGTTGGCAATCTGTGCATATACTCAGACCACGCAATTAATGGCACACCATTTTTCTCTGGAATAATAGACATTTATACACCTGCTTTGGTAAGGATTGATTTAATCTCAGCAAAAGTTTTCTCGCTTCTAACTATCTGAAAAAAAATATCCTCAGGTATGCGCCCAAACTGTTTATATATATCATCGCTATATGCTGAGAAAAAATCCGCCAACCTTTTAACGCTCTTGAATTTTGGCGCATCAACTGTGCCTAATTCGTATGCGCTAATCAGCGTGCGGCTTAATCCCGTAAGCTCTGCAAGTTTATCTTGAGTGAAACCAGCTTCATCTCTTATGTCGAATAATTTTTTCATAAAACCTCATTTTTATTGTTGACAATGCGATTGTGTTCAACTACATTGTGATTGTCAACAAGTAAATAAAGGAAAAAATGATAAATTACTACGAGAATTTAGAACAAGGCAGTATTGAATGGGCGCAGGTAAGATGTGGCTTGTTAACCGCTAGCGAGATGAAGTATATTTTAACGCCAACACTCAAGATAGCTAACAACGATAAAACACGCACACATCTATTTGAATTGCTAGCACAACGTATTACAAATTATGTTGAGCCGCATTATTTTAACGAAGATATGCTGAGAGGTCAGATTGATGAGGTTGAAGCTAGGCAGTTATATAATGATAAATATGCGCCTGTAACTGAAATGGGTTTTATTACCAATCAGATTAATGGTGCAACTTGTGGCTATTCTCCAGACGGATTAGTTGGCGATGACGGATTAATTGAGATTAAATCACGCCGTCAGAAATACCAAGTTGAAACTATACTTGGTGGGGCTATTCCAGAGGAGTATATGCTGCAAGTGCAAACTGGCTTGCTTATTAGTGAGCGTGCTTGGTGCGATTTTATAAGCTATTCTGCTGGTTTGCCTATGGTAACGCTGCGAGTGTATCCAGATAAGCGCATACAAGCTGCAATTATTGCGGCAGTTACAAGTTTTGAGGAGCAAATTAGCGAGCGTATGGCTGCATATTTATGTGCGCTTGACTCAGATATGCGCCTTATACCAACAGAAAGAAGAACAGAAACAAATGGAGATATAGTATTATGATAGATATGATAAAAACAATAGAAGCTAAATCTAATCAGCTTAATGCTGATGATTTAATGGGTGCGCCGATTACAGTTAAGATAACTAAAGTTAGCGCAGGTAATAGCGAGCAACCTATCGCAATTAATTATGAAGGCGATAATGGGAAGCCGTTTTACCCATGCAAGAGCATGAGGCGTGTATTGGTTGCCGTTTGGGGCGTGAACGCTGCTGATTATATTGGGCGCAGCATGACGCTATATCGTGATGCAGAGGTTAAGTTTGGTGGGATTGCTGTTGGTGGTATTCGTATTAGTCATATGTCGCACATGACCACACCTATTACTATGGCACTCACGGCAACACGAGCAAATAAAAAGCCATATACTGTTAAGCCGCTTGTAGTGGCGGCTGTTCCTGCTCCTGTAGAAATTGATTATACATCTTATAAAGTGCGATTAGCGCAAGCTGCGAAAATAGGCGAAGAAGAATTCAAACAAGAGTGGTTAGCGTTAGATAATACAACACGAGCAGCTTTGAATGAATACAAGGAACAACTTAAAAAGGAGATTAACAATGTCGAGTATTAATAAAACAATCCTGCTCGGAAGAGTAGGAAAAGACCCAGAAGTAAAAGCTATGAATAGCGGAGATAAAGTTGCTAATTTTAGCATTGCAACTAGCGAATCATGGAAAGATAAGGCAACTGGCGAAAAGAAAGAAAAAACTGAATGGCACAATATTGTTGTTTGGGGCGGACTTGTTAGCATTGTTGAAAGCTACGTTAAGAAAGGCAGCCGTATTTATGTTGAGGGCAAATCTTGCACACGCAAATGGCAAGATGCAAGCGGTGTAGATAAATATACAACTGAGGTTGTTTTGCAAGGTTTCGGAGCGCAACTTGTTTTGCTAGACGGCAAGTCAACCAGCGAGCCACACGATGCAGTAGAGCCAACGCATGACGAGTTGAAAGCTAACGGCTATCAATCAGATTCGGAAATCCCATACTAAAATGCAGCTAACACCAGACCAGATAGAAGTTAAAGACAAGCTACGTGATGCTCTTATGCAACACGGCGCAGCTATTCTTGAGGCTTCTACTGGTTTTGGTAAAACTACGCTAACAGCCGAGTTACTTAAAACAACTAAATCAGCATGGTTTGTTGTGCATCGTAAGCGGTTATTCAAAGATGTTGTTGAGTGTTTTGAGCGTGAGGGCTTGGATTATGGTTTTGTTGCAGCAGGTAAGCCATATAAAGAAGGGCATAAGATTTATATTTGTATGGCAAAAACACTTGCTAATCGCATAGAGAATATACCAGAGCCGCATTTAGTTGTGATTGACGAGGCGCATAATGTTGCAGCTAAAACTTATGACGTTATAGCCAGCAAGGGCAAATTCCGCATACTTTTAACAGCTACACCTGAGCGAACAGATGGGCAAGGCTTAGGTAAATATGCGCCTATTATGGTAAGCGCACCGCCTATGAGATGGTTGATTGCTAATAAGAGGCTTGCACCATATAAATATTTTGCACCAAGCACTATAGATAAAACAAAGCTAAAAAAGCGGGCTGGTGAGTTTACTAATGAGTCTATTGATGAGGCTTTCGGCTCAAGCTCAATTCATGGTGATTGCATTGAGTCATACAAAAAATATGCAAATGGCAAACGAGCTATTGTATTTTGCCATAGCATCAAGGCAGCACAAGAAACTGCGGCACAGTTTAATGCAGCAGGTATTCCTGCGGCAAGTTTGGAGTCCAGCAATAAAGACGAAGAAAGCGATGAAATAAGTGATGCGCTTAAATCTGGTGAGCTATTAGTTGTGGCATCTGTTAATATGGTGCTTGAAGGTTATAACTTGCCAGCTATTGAGTGCGTTATATGGAAGCGCCCAACTGATTCGCTTATTGTTAGCAAGCAAGGCAACGGCAGAGGGTTGCGTTATATACCTAATAAGACTTGTATTATCCTTGACCATGTTGGGAATGTTTTTAAGCATGGTTTACCAGATAGAGTTATAAAGTGGAGCTTGGAAGGGCGCAAGAAACGAGATAAAGAGGCAACTATTGCGGTGCGTGTGTGCAAGCGTTGTAAGGCATCTTTTGAACCTGCGCCAGAATGTCCAGAATGTGGCGCACCAGTTATCGCAGAGGAGCGCATTATTAAACAAACTAAGGGCGAGTTGCAAGAGATTAAGCAAATTGAGATTAGGCAAAAGAAAAAAGAACAAGGGGCAGCAAGAAGCCTTGACCAGTTAATTGCCCTAGCTAAACAACGTGGATATAAAAACCCTAAGTTTTGGGCAGAGAAAATATATAAAAGCAGGGCAAAGAGATGAAGGAGCGCAACATTCAGAATAAAATAAGATTAGCGTGTAGCAGAGGCAAAACTCGTCTTTTTGTTAATGACCAAGTTTATATTGAAGGCGTTGGAAAGTTTGGTTTAGGTAACGGCTCAACCGATTTAGTTGGTGTGCATACTGTCACAATAACTGGCGATATGGTAGGGCAAGAAATAGGTGTTGCTGTATTCGCAGAGGTTAAAACCCCAACTGGTAGAGTAAAGCCACACCAAGAAGAATTTATGAACCAAATGAAGAAAATGGGTTGCATTGTTGGTGTAGTCCGTTCAGTAGAAGATATGCAGGAATTATTAACCCCCGCCCCACAAGGGCATTAACAATAAGGAGAATAAAAAATGACTATATTATCAACACCAGAAACTTTGATGAGCAAATTCAGTAACGAATTTTATAAAAATAAACAGGACATGTCTAACGATGATGTATCTTGGCGCTTAAAAAACGCGGAAGAAAATATTGAATATCTGTCTTTTGTTTTGAATAAAGCTGTGCAAGAACTTGAGAAATTACAGAAAGCCCCACAAGGGCATTTAACCAAATAAAGGATAACAACAAAGGAGAATGAAATGTTTAAAAATATAAAAGAATACCTAACTGAAAGACTACAAGCTCGCCCGCACATTTTGGCACTTCAAAAACGCCAAGTAGCGATTGAAGGTTATATAAAAAGCGGCTCGCCAATTCGCAACCCAAAAATTGCTGCAAATATTGAGGCGCAATATAATAAATATTACCCTAAGAAAAGCTGGCAATAACAACCGCCCCTGTGATGGGGTAAATAGGAGAGAGTATGATAAAAGATTTGGGACAACGAATAGAGCTTGATAACTTACAACCGAACCTAAAAGAACAACTCTTTTGTTTGCGAGTTTG
>JACCDR011689284.1_pt1 | contig 37000 bp, 41 predicted proteins | sample 7446431 | NCBI WGS metagenome assembly JACCDR01 (sample SAMN15323443, study PRJNA562643) | freshwater metagenome | isolation source: river surface water | place: USA:Blue River Watershed | collected 2017-08-17 | reverse complement strand
TGTGGGTTCAAATCCCATGCGGAGGTCCAAATTGGAAGATTAGCCAAGTGGTAAGGCAGCGCACTGCTAATGCGTAGGCCCCGTTAAAAGGGTCCCTGGGTTCGAATCCCAGATCTTCCGCCAAATTTTATCAACAACCTATAGAGAGAGGTTAATATGAAGCAACATAGTATGAATGTGAAAGAAACTGGCAACGCTAATTATGTAGTGCTACCTTCTGACAAAAACGATAGCAACGAAGCATATAGTCGGATCATTCAAAGACTAACTGCTGTAGGCATCATTAAACCAGAAGATTTGACTGAAGTTCAAAGAAATGTTATTTTTGAATTGTGTGGGCTGGATAAACTAAAAACTTACAGCTAACATAACCTAGTTTCGAAACCTTGACGGGGAGTAGATATGTCAGGATAACGTTGGAACGGCAACGCCTGATGAAGGTTGAGGTGAAAACCAAAAGACCAACCGGACGTAGAGACTAGTCATCTCAAAGAGACATCCGTCACTGTCTCACTAATTCAATGCTCCTATAGTTAAATGGACATAACAATATTCAAGTATTTATGGGGTTGTATTGGCCGCGCCTTCTAAGCGAGAGGTGCATAATTGGAAAAATGTGAGTTCGAGTCTCACCTGCCCCGCCAATTTCAAGAGGTAAAAGTGAAAATCACATTAGAAGAACCTTTTTCCTCTCTATATAGAAAAGGTTATTTAAGAGTCTCAAAGAAAGATAAAAGAAAAAGAGTAGATTTATTTAATTCAAACACAGATAGAACAACAATATCTTATGCTAGGTATATTATGTGTGTAAGCCTTGGTTATATTTTATCTGATGATTTTGAAGTAGACCATATAGATTGTGATGAAACTAATGATTTATTTAGTAATTTACAAATTCTTACAGTAGAAGATCACAGAGAAAAAACAAGACAAGAATTTTCTACTGGAAGGTCAGGTATGGATTTAATTTGTCAGTGTTGTGGTAAAAAGTTTTTTAGGGAAACTAGAAATATTAATAAATCTAAAATTTGGGTGGTATGTTCTAGATCCTGTAATGGAAAATTGTCTAGAATAAATTCTTTATCTGGAAAAAGAAGAATAGAAGTCTCTGATGAAATTAAATCTTTAATAATAAAACTAAGATCTGAAGGTTTATCAGATTATAAAATAGCTCCAATAGTGAATCTTACTAGGGCAAAACTACAAAGGTATAGGAAAGAAGAATCTATTTCTTAAGTCCTCGTTCCTGGTTCGATTCCAGGTGGGAGTACCAAATTGCAGTGCAGCATACAGGGACTCTATCGGGATGGTATGCAATTTTAGCCTGATATTAGAGTGAGACCTGCAAAAATAATTAACCCGCTTCGGCGGGTTTTTTATTAATTAAATTTTGATAAAATACTTGACTCTTGACAAAACTTATGCTATGGGCTATACTAAAATTAGATTAAACTAATAGGAGGCCCTTTGGCTAATAATGTAATAACATTTAAGGCTCAAGAAGGAAAACAAAAACTTGCCTTAGACACCAAAGCAGATGTGATGATCTATGGTGGTGCAGCAGGTTCTGGTAAATCTCGATTGATTCTTTTAAAAGCTTTAAAATATGCAGCGAATGATCCAAATTTTGAAGGTGTTTTATTTCGTAGAACTTCACCACCACTAAGGGGTGCAGGTGGACTATTTACCGAAGCTAAAAAACTTTATTCAACCCTGAGACCAAGAATTCGTGAAAAAGATATGGAAATTATCTTTGACGGAAAAACAAAAGGCGGTACATTAAAATTCACTCACTTAGAAAACGAAGGTGATGCTGAGGGTAACCACCAGGGTTTGCAGTATTCAATGATCGCCTTTGATGAACTTACACATTTTTCACAAACTCAATTTCTTTATTTGATTGGACGTTTACGTTCTGCTTCTGAAACAGATTCATTTTGTATGGCGTCAACAAACCCTGATCCTGACTCTTGGGTATTATCTTGGGTAGAGTGGTATTTAGATGAAGAAGGTTATCCACGTGAAGACAGATGTGGTAAAATTCGTTACTTTGTAATTGTTGAAGATAAGCCAGTATTTGCTGACACACCAGAAGAACTCGCCTTAGAATATCCAGACTTGTGTTATGTGGATAATGAAAATACAGGTGAGAGGGTATATGTTCCACCTATGACATTCTGTTTTATTAATGGTAACATTTTTGATAATCCCGAATTAATTCGTGCTAACCCAAAATATCTGTCAAATTTAAAAGCACAAACTAAAATACAACGTGCTCGTTTACTTGATGGTAACTGGTTAGTAAGACCAGAAGGTGCAAACGTATGGGACAGAGAATGGCTTCATAAGAAGAAATTAAGTGAATTACCTAGAGATTGGAAAAGAACATTCAGATTTGTAAGAGCATGGGATAAGGCATACAATGAACCTTCTGATACAAATAGGCATCCTGATTTTACAGCCTCAATTAAGATGGCAAAAGATAAAGATGGTAACATGTATATCTTTGGTGATTATGATCCTGATACAATGGATGAGAAAACAAATGTTTTTGGTAGATTTAGGAAACGTCCTGGGGACAGAGATGCATTGATTGAACAACAAGCAACGCTTGATGGTGATGATTGCACAATAATTTTACCAAAAGACCCAGCAGCAGGTATTATAGAATACACAGAGGCAGCTAAGAAGTTAAACCAATTAGGCTTTAAAGTTAAACCTGACCCAACTGCCAACAATCAGAACAAGATGAAAAAATTTATTCCATTCAGTTCTGCATGTCAAAACGGTTCTGTTTATATTGTAGAAGAGAGTTTTCCTAACAAAGCAACTTTAGAAGCTTTCTATAAAGAATTGGAATCTTTTAATGGTGAAAGGTCAACTTCCACCAGAAAAGATGATTGGGCTGACTGCTCAGCTTCCGCTTATAATGCACTCTGCAAAGAAACTGTATACAATGCAGTAAGAATTCCAACAGTAAGCGCCCCGACTCTAAAAAGTCTGCGTAAAAGATAAAAGTAACTTTAATTGACTTTTCTACCTATTTCATGTAAAATGAGATTTAGGCAATAACATTTTTATAAAGAGGGAAAAGTCTTGGCAAAGAGAGCGTATACCAAGAAATCTCCTTACTGGGACCAAATATCTAAACAATCTCAGCAAGGAGATGTTACCAAAGCAGGTAACACAGATCAAGTAACATCTCGACTAAAAATTGGGGAGATTGGTACTACAGGTTTAAATGCAATTAATATGTATGCAAGGTGGATCAAATCATATGAAACAGCTTGGCCTCGTTGCCTTGATACATATGAGACTATGGCACTCGATCCTGATGTAGCTACAGCTTTAAATGCAACACATATTTTTGTTGAAAGGGCATTTGATGACTTTGATATTAAATTCAATACTCAAAGTGCAAAATCTGAAGAAGCAGCTAAATTTGTAAAGTGGTGTTTGAGAAACATGGAATCTCAGACATTAAAGCAAGCAGTCAGAGAAGCTTTAAGTTATCAGGTGCATGGTTTTTCTATTCTTGAGAAAGTTTATACGAAAGTTGTGGACGGTGAGTATGCTGGAAAATACAAAGTAAAGAAATTTGGATCTAGACCACAAACCACTTTAAGAAAAGTCAGACCTTTTAAATACTCAGATGATGGAAGAGATGTCTTAGGAGTTTATCAGAATATTCCAAGTGCAGTAAGTTCTTCAGACAGCAATGTAATTCCAACTGTAGGTGAAGTTTATATTCCACGTAATAAATTCCTTCTTTTTGGTGAATCAATTACTGACTCAAATCCAATGGGCAAATCCCCTTTAGAGTCAATTCATGTGCCTTGGAAAGAAAAAACTTTAATCTCAGAGTATGAAATTGTTGGTGTTGCAAAAGATATGGGTGGTATGCCTGTATTACAAGTGCCAGCAGATATCTTAAATAAAGCATATGATAACCCAGGTGGTGAAGAATGGCAAAGCATTGAAGCTTTAAAGGCTCAAATGGCAAGTCTTCATCAGGGGGAACAAAGTTTTATGATCATTCCATCTGATGTTCAAGAGCATGGGAATGGTGTAAAGCAATACGAGATTAAGTTTTTAGGTATTGAAGGTTCTGGTAAACAGTTTGATACACAAGCTTTAAAGAAAGAACGTAAAAAAGATATCTACGATAGTTTCTTGGCAGGTTTCCTTATCATGGGGACAGGTGATGGTGGTTCTTATAATCTTAGTGATAACAAGCAAACACTTCACTCACAGGGAATTGAACACCATGTAAAAAATATTGCAGATGTGTTTAATAAAGATTTCATTCCACAACTCTTGGCTTTGAATGGTATTTATCTCAGTGATGAAGATATGCCTGTATTTATTCCAGGAGATGTAGGTGATCCAGATATTGAAGCAAACTCAAAGATGATTCAACGTATTGTCGCTGTAGGTGCGGTTCCACTAACACCTGAAGTGATGAACGAATTTTTAAGACTTTGTGGAATTAAATACCAGATACCTGATGAAGTTATTACAAATCCAAGTAAACTTCAAGAGTTTATGGAAAAATATGTCCCTAACTCTACAAGCCGCTCAGGGGATGGATTGGCAGCAGGTGGATTAAATGGAACTTCTAGTTCTGTTTCATCTTCTGACACGTCAAATTCTAATCTTGAAAATGCATCTTAATAAAAACTTTTAATATTTTTCAAAAAAGTTATTGACTTTATAAAACATTTCCTATAGAATGAGTAATAGGAAATAACTTAATTTATTTCGGAGGAAACTTTGGCTTTTAGCAAAGATGCCCTGATTGAGTTATTTAAGAAATTTATTGAATCCACTCCTGATGAAATTCCTCAAGACTCCCCTAATGATTTATCTGTCCCTGTTGTAAAACAGTTCGAAGATGAAAAAATGGAGAGTATTGAGGTTTTGTATTGTGCACCTAATGAAGCTGATGCTCATGGTGAAGCAATGACAGAAAGTGAAATTCGTAAAATGGTAGATAACTTCAATGCTAATATAGGCATTATAAAAGGTAATTTTGGACACGCAGTTAATACAGATCAATTTTCCCCAGTGAGAGCTTGGGTAAATGAATGTGATTGTATGATTGGCGGTGAATTAGTTCAAGAAGGGTTACCACTCGTTAAATTGAAATTCCACGATCCAGAACTCTTTCAAAAAAGAAAAGATGGAGTCTTTAAAGGGATTTCTATAGGCGCTCGTGGTAAACGAGTACCTTTGGGGGATTAATGAAACCATCTACACTACTCGAAGACGTAACATTTGACTTCGAAGAATCAGAGGAAAGTCTGGGACCACATATTGCCCTGACATTTGACTTCCAAGGTGGAGCAGCTTCTGGTTACAATAAACCACTTCTATTCAAAGCTGATAATGTTGAGATTAACGAAGAACTTATTCTAAAGCTTAAAACTCTAGGTGTCAACACTGAAGAGATTGAAAAAGCACTTTATTCAAATGATAAGTTCAGATTAATACAAGATGCCATTGACAATAAAAATTATGTTGATTGGTGGGACATTACTTGGCTGATTGATTTCGACGACACTCAAGCAATATTTTTAACAGATGAAGGGATGTTCTCTGCTGGGTACACTATTGATGGAACAACAGTTACTGTTGATGACATTGCAACCCCTGTAGTATCTCTTTCAAATTATGTTGAAACTGAGGGTGAAGTTTTAGTTTCAGATTCGGTACGTGACACTGTTGAAGCAGAAGTTTTAGCTCTTTTAATTAAATCTGAATCACGTCAAGACGTTAAAGATAAAATTAAAGAGTTAATTGTTAAACATGTAGAACCGAAAGAAAATAACTCTGTGATTAAATCAGAGGAAGAAAAATCAGAGGGGAGTAATGCCTCTGGTGTAATCATAAAAAACAATGAGGAACCTCAATTGGATATTAAAGAAATTCTAAAAAGCGAAGAAGCTAAAGACCTTTTAAAAAGTCTTGTTGCTGACGCTGTGCAGGCTGAGAAAGCCGAAAAAGAAGAACTGAAAAAGTCACTAACTGATGCACAATCACGTCTTGAAGCAGTAGAAAAAGCTGAAAAAGAGCGTGTAGAAAAGACTTATACAGATGTAGTTAAAGGCTTTGGATTCGTTGAAGATGAAAAGGTAACTGATGTTGTTAAGGCTCTAATGAAAGACCCTGAAAACTCGCTTGTATTTGTAGAAGTTCTAAATAAAGCTCACACTGAAATTGAAAAAGTGAAAGCTGAATTTGCAGATGAAAAGGGCCTAGACGTTAAAACTGGCGCTAAGAAAACAGATGCAGTAAGCAAAGTAGCAGACATTGCTAAAATGCTTTCTACTAAAAGCAATTAATTAAACAGGGGAAGATATAATGCCAAAACAAGCATTCACACCTAATTGGGCTTATCAGTTCCAATTCTCAGATCTGGTTCTGGGTTATGTAATGGGAAGTGACATTGGTCATGCTTTCCGTGAAGTAGTTCTGACTAAAACCGATACTCTGAAATTTGGTTCTGTTCTGACTGATGGTCTGACTGAAGCTGGTTCTGCTGCAACAGCAGACACTATTTTTGTATGGACAGATGAAGCCGCATTCGGTTATGACAAAATTCCGGTAGGACAGACTTTCAAAGCTGTTGTTGCCAAACGCGATGTTACCCTTAACCGTGATCTAGTTTTCTACTCAAATGGAAATGCTATTGATGACGCTGGAGTAGCTGCACTGGATGAAAAAGGTCTAAAACTGACTGATAAAGTCCTGAAACCTTACATTCGTACTACTTAATTGAGGGAATAAATAATGGCAAATTTTTTAGATAATCAATTTTATGACCTTAGCCCTCTGATCGAGATTACAACTCGTCGTCAGGGTGTTGTTGAGAGTCTTAACCTTTTTGATATCAACTATGATACATCTACAACAGTCCGTGTTCAACGTACAGTTGACCAACAACACCTGATCGAAGCGCGTCAGCGTCAAGGTGAACGTAACTGGATTAACACCAACAAGCCAACTGAAAAAGCGTTGATTGTTCCGTTCTTCCCAGTTGATGCCAACATTAAAGCTGTTGATATCCAGAACTTCACTTCTCTGTTAGAGCTAGGTACTGATGCTCCTCTGAGCCTACAGACTGCTGTTCAGACTAAGCTGCGCCAGATCCGTAATGCAGAATCTATCACTAAAGAGCGTATCTTTACTGAAGCTGTAATGGGACGTAGCTACGCTGGTGTTACTGACATTAACGCAGATGAATACTACGATTACTACCAAGTTTGGGGACAAACTCAGCAAGACGTAGCGATTGACTTCACATCTACAACTATTAACCCAGTTGACGTTGTTGAAGACCGTATCCGTGGATTCATTATCGATAACAAAGGTACTGGTACTAACGTTACTGATGTTGTTGCAATCTGTGGTCGTCGTTACTTCCAGAGCCTAATCAGCAACCAGTTCACTCGCGCTGCATACACAGGTATTGCTGGTCAGTCACCACTGCGTGACCGTGTTGGTGGAAATGCTGATAACCGTTCTTGGTACTTCAATGGTGTTCTATACATCGAAGATATGTCAGGTGCTGTTCCAGCAAATGAAGCATACTTTATGCCAACTGGTATTGCCAACATGTTCCAGGCGTTTTATGCACCTGCTGATAGTGTTGAAGCTGCTAACCAGACAGCACAAGAGTTCTACATGTACATGCTGCAAGATCATCGTACAGCACACATTGAAACTGAGTTCTCTCTGCTGGCAGTGAACACTCGTCCAGAATTGGTTGTTCATTCTTCTATTGCTTAATAGTAGATAAGAGCGAATATAAGGGAGATAGTCTTAGGGCTATCTCCCTTTTTCTTTATAGGAGTATTATATGTATAATGTTCAAAGTAATCAACGTCAATTTGATAATTTTGCAGAAGTTTTACAATTTCTTTTTCTTCTTAACGATGATGTGGACACATCAAAACCAGCCCCTGAATATGCACTTTTCAGTAAGTCTACAGGAATTGTAAGTGGTGTCAACTTTATCAACTTATGTCAACGCATTCATGATGTATTTGGTATCAGAGTTGTACCAAATGGGTGTGTTCAGTATCCTAACGGTTATCTGTTAACTTTTGAAGAAGGGTACCTAGAGCAAGTTAAACCAGAAGAAAAGAAAGAATTAGCAAAAGAAAGTAAAGCTAACCTTTTAGTAAAAGGTAAAGAACTAGGTCTAGAAGTTTCTAACGCAATGAAAAAAGACGAGATTATCTCTGTAATCCTTTCTTCAATGTAAGGAGTTTATATGGCAAGTTTAGAGCAAATTGCTAAAGTTCGTAGTTATTGTTTTAATCCACCAGAAGAATTACTCCCCGACACAGTTATAGCTGCTAACATTGATAAATGGCTTGCTATTTATCCTGATCCAAAACAAGAAGGTATTGCACTATATAATGCAACAATTGATTGTTTGTATTATTTGATTTATACAGACCCAAATCAACCAACAGGCAGCAGTGGCTACAAAAGAACTGAGAAAGTTGGTCAAGTTCAAGTTTCTGTAGAAAGTACAGGTGAGTATATCAGTAAATGGCAGAAAATCTTACAAGGTTACTTAAACGGAGATATTAAAATCCCAGGTCAACCAAATAATATCGGTAAGTCAGTTATAATTGGTGGTGTAGATAGGGCAGAGATTAACAGAGTCAACTCAGACAGAAATAATGTTAATGGTTTAGGATGTTTCGGTGTGGATAGAGACAGAAGACCAGTTGGAGTATTTGACCCTTTTAATCCATACAGGAGATATAGATAATGGCTGGAGTAATAATCAATTCTAAGCTTGATGATAGCTTCTTTGATCAATTACAAGAGCGAGATTATAGATTAGAGCAAATCGAGGTAGAATATGGTTATTACGAAAACAAGATGCACAAAGCATCGGGTTTGCCAATCGGCAGTCTTGCTCTTATACAAGAGTATGGAAGTACCACTAGAAATATACCTGCCCGTCCTTTTGTGTTTTATAGTGCAATTCTTTTAAATGACAAAGATATAAGCGTTATGAGAAAAGCTGCCATTGACTATCTGTTTAAAAGAAAGTCTGCAAAAATTTCCTTTACGCCAGTAGGGAGAATGGGAGTAAGGACAATTCAGAGAAGTATCATGAGTCAAAGATTCACGCCCCTTGCACCATCTACAGTTGCTAAAAAAGGCTCTTCAACCATTTTGGTTGAAACTAATGAATTAATCAACAGTGCTGAGTGGAAGATAAATGAAAATTCTTGATTTATTTTTCACTCCATGCTAAAATAAAGTGTAAGGAGACTCCATGACATTATTATCACAAATGACTCTGATTGAACCAAAAACTTACGTTGGTAGACACAGAAATTATGTGAAAACAGGTAATTCAATTTTTGGTAATAAAGGGACAGAAGTTCAATATGAGTTGTTTGATATTGAGTACACAAGTCTCCAACCAATCGATGGTCACACACTTCAAGCTTTACCTGAAGGTTATAGAGCAAGAGCCAGTTATCAATTCTGGACTCAAACGCCTATTCTAGGCTTAGAGCAAAATACTTCACAATTACCAGACCAAATAGAAATAGATGGGGAATGGTACTCAGTTTATAACTTTAAAGATTGGACAAGAACTTCGTTTTTGATACATCATCATTGTGTTGCTATTAGAGAAGATACTAACAATTCTTTAAATGAAAATGATTCTTTAGGTGGGAATTATGGCTAAATTTAATTTCCAAAGAATGGCTTTGGTTGAGGATTATGTTTTAGAGCAAATTGGTCAGTTTGTGGTAAACACCACAGGCTTACCTGTGTTCTTAATGGATCAACCTTGGCCTTCAAAAATAGAACCTTCTATTGGTATGAGTATTATAGATTACAGAACATCAGGTTCAAGTGACACTACAAATATAACAGATGACAGATATGAAGCTGTAACAGATCTGAGAATGGTTGTAGAGTTTTTTGCAAGATCTGGAAGACCTATGTCTAATCTAGCTTTACTTATTCAAGCTTTAAAAGGTTTTAAGGAAGAAAGATATCAGACACTATATTCTAAAGGTATAGGCTTTTTGGATGTAGGTAATGCTGTGCCAGCTAATACTGTTTTTGATGGAGACGAAACTGAAAAAAGAGCTAGAGTAACAGCAGTTTTTAACATAAGAGTTCAAGCTTTAGACACTGTTAAGACTTCTACTATTGAAACAATAAAGGGTTCTATTTTTACGAATGAATTTATTGGTGAAAAATTAGGTGCAGAAGAGGCTGGATTTAGTGAACTATATGATTTTTATAATGGTCCATTTGAAGGATCAATAGAAGTAGAAGAGAAATTAAAACGTGGCCTCAGAACCGCTGTTTCTCAAACATTTAACGTTGAATTTAAAACAACATAATACGCTAAAGGAGACCATATAAGAAATGGCAACTTTAATTGATAAAGTTATTGAGGTCACACTGGCCTACGGAACGACAGTTATTGAGACTGCTCGTTTCGACATCCCACTGATTCTTGCTGCACACAATGCAACAGCAAACAGTGTGGATATTTTTACATCGCCAGATAGTATGCTGCAATCAGGGTTCACTTCTGACAGCCCAGCTTATAAGATGGCTTCATTGATGTTTCAGGGAGTAGGTAAACCAGGGCAAGTCATTATTGGTAAGCGTCCTGTATCTAATTTCACAACATCATTCCCTGCTGCAAATAACACATTATTTACTGTTACCCTGAAAAAAGGCACTCTAAGTAAAACGTTTAGTTATACTTCAGACTCAACAGGAACACCACAAGAAATTTCAGAAGGCTTAAATGCTTTAATTACTGCTGATACAGTTTGGGGTTCACAAATTACTGCTTCTGTGGCGAATAACAACCTTGTATTAACTCCTGTTCAGGGAAGTTATGTAGAAGTCTCTGCTAGTGCAAATGCAACAGTTGTTCGTAATACCACTTCTGATATCCTAGAAGATCTTGCAACAATTGCTGATAAAAACAATACGTTTTTCTGGATTGTATCTGACAGTCACGTTAAGCAAGATGTTTTAGATGTTGCTGCTTATGCTCAATCAAATGATAAACTATTCTGGACAAGTTCACAAGATCCTGATGTTGTTAATGCAGAAGATGGGAACGTCTTAGCTTCACTAACTGAGCTTGGATACAATAATACAGGATTTGCTCTTTGGATGTCAAATGCTGATAGTGTGTTCCCTGAAGCAGCCGTTGTAGGTGCGATGGCAGCAGCAGCGCCTGGTACAACCAGTTTACATGGAAAAACATTAGTAGGAGTTGCTCCAGAAAAACTTACCACAACGCAAGAAACAAACATTGTTGCACAAAATGGTAACATTTATCGTCGTGAGCATGGTGTTAATTTCTACCGTGATGGACGTATGGTAAGTGGTAATTTCTGTGATGTTATCCACCATGCTCTTTGGGTAAAAGCCAGAGTTGCAGAAAGTTTATTTGGTCTACTGAAACGTCAATCTGATTTACTGAAAGGTGTTAGATTTACTTCTACAGGTTTAGCTCAAATCAGACAAGCAATTTTCAATAACCCAATTAACCCAGGTATTCTGAACGGTTCTATTGCTAATGAGATTAATGTCTCAAAAGAGTCAGGATTGAAAGAAGATTTACGTCCAACAATCTTTATCCCAGATCGTGCAGATATCACAACAGATGATATTACACAGCGTATTTTGGATGGTGTAGTTGTTGAGTATGTATATGCTGGTTTCATTCACTATGTGAAAGTTAAAGTTAACGTTCTAGTAGATCGTTAATAAATTAAGGGGCTTCATTGCCCCTTTTTAATATAATTAAGGAGATTAAATTGGATCAACTATTAACGGGTCTAACAGCATTTGATCCTTCAGAAGTAGTTTTACTTTTAGGTGGATGGGAACCGTATGGTTATGCTGATGATACCAAAATTAACGTTACTAAAACTGGTGATATTATTGCACCATACTCAGGAACAGATGGAGACGTTTCTTTAGCTTTACAAAGAAATAAATTGGGAACTATGACCATTTCTTTACAAAGCACTTCTGATGCAAATGAAGTTCTGTGTTCTTGGCATGAGCAAATGTATATTACTCGTATTGTAGCTTTCCCTGTATATTTAAGCGATCCTAAAGGTTTTAGTATACAAACCATTGGATGGATTCAATCTCAACCAGATATGTCAATTGGAACAGAAACTGGTACAGTAGATTGGGTTATCGGACTGAAAGATGCAACGATTACACGTGGTTTCGGTGTTTCTACCGGACTTGGTGCACTGAACGGTATTCAGGGTATTGCAGTTTAAGTTTTACAATAGTGCAGGGACGCACTATGATTAGAGAGGAGATTATATGGAACATGCAAATGTGATGCAAAGTTTAGCAAGACCAGAAACAAGATTTACAGGAAAAACCGCTAAGGGTGAGTCAATGGAGTTCAGGATCATTCACTGGAGTCCATCAAAGGTTTTTTCAAGAATTTCATTAGTGGGTAAATATTTTTATGTGCCAGCATCAATGTTGATTGGTACAGAAGGTGATTCTGAAGCATTCGCTGAAGCACTTCCAGCAGCATTACTTCATTTATTCAATACAATGGAAGAAAAAGATTTTATTCACTTCATTGCTACAATGTTAGATGAGGTGATGTACCAAAATAAAAGTGTAGTCCAAGAATTTGATAAAATATTCTTAGGGAAGAATGAGGTGGTTATTCAACTGATTGCTAAAGTTCTTGAGGTGAACTATGCCCCTTTTTTCTCGACAGGTTTCGAAAGTCTGTTAACCTCAATTCTGCCAGTAACCAGTCTACACAAGCCCAACTAAATCCTGGAATTAAAAGGGCAATGGAAATTGCAAACACAACAGCTTCTTTTAGTTGGAGTGATGCAATGTATCTCAAGATAATAAAAGAGACGAGTGAAACCAGAGCTTCTTTAGATTGTTATGACATTGATTATTTTCTCAATATCTATGAGGGATTAATGTTGAGTGACTACCTGGATGCGTTAGCTAAAAAAGATATGGTGATGAAGCAAGAAGCAATTGAACTTGCTAACAAACAGAAGAAAGGTAAGAAGAAAGGTGGTGGTTAATGTCTACTAAAGTGAAGGCTGCTACGCTGATAAATACGGTAACGTATCAAACAGATCGTAATAGTTTAAAGAGAGTAAGGAAGGAATTAAAAGACCTTCAGACACAAGTTGGTAAGAGTATGGCAACTGGCTCGCCAGCTAGTGCCAGAAAAGCGGTGAAAGCAGCAAGACAAAATGCAGCAACAATTGTTGATGCTCATGTTAAATCCTTTGAAGACATATCTAAACAAAGAGCAAAACAAGCTGCTAAAAATGTTCAGAATAATCTAAACAGCATGTTTGGAATTGATCGTGCCAAAAAATCTGCAAGAGAATCTGCTAATGTCTTTAAAGCTTCTTTTGCAGCAAATGCAGAAACAATAAAAAGACAAAATGCTCAGATGGCCGACTATAACAAAAAAATGTTAGGTCAACAAGCGAATATTGATGAGTTAAGAAATAAGATCCTAAAAGAGAGAGCCATCAGCGAAAAGAGGGACAGAAACGCAAACCGAATCAGTAATGATTTTGCTTTTGAAGCAAGAAGACTTAACCTAAATAAATCTGCTGCTGATGATGCAAGTAGATCAATGGAAGGTTTGAATAAACGTTATCGTGAAGGTGCTCTTGATCTAGCAGATTATCGTCAACAAACAAGACATTTGTTAAGAGATATGAGGGACCAATCGAAAGAATATATGACCTGGCAAGAAAGACTACGTGACTTCCGTAAAGGTGGTAGTGGTGGGCTTGGCTTAGGTGGTATGGCGGTTGGTCTTGGCGTTGCCGGAGGTATTGGTGCTGCATATTTAGGTGCCAGAGCTTCAAGTGAAGCTTTAAGAAGTTCTGTGGAGCAGGCAAGAGGTTTAAGCCGTGTCCAGACTATGGGATTGTCTACAGAAGAGACACAGGCTTTACAGGTAGCTGCTTTGAGAAATACTGGGTTTAATCTGAGTTATGAGAAAATCTCAGATATTGCCAAAGATGTACAAGATAAAGTTGGTCAACTTTCACAAGGACAATGGAAGCAAAATAAGAAAACAGGTGATTGGAATTTCTCTGGTGGTGGGGAACTTTCAGATTGGCTAAACATCATGACAACACGTGGTGGATATGGCAGAGATGAAGCCGTTAACACACTTAGATCAGCAAAAGGTCCTGTAGAATTTGCAATAATTCTTGACAACTTACGTAAAAAAGCTAAGCTTACAGATCAAGAATTTACAGCTTTATCAGAAGCAGTGAATGACTTTTCTTACATTACCAAGTCAGTTGGCGAAAATGCCCAAAACGTTACTAATGTGATGGCTGAACTGGCAAGTGTTGGTTTGTTATACACTGACCAAGAAAAGAAAAATATGCAACAGCTTTCTGATATGAGTGCTCAGTATACAGCGACTACTCAGATTTTGGAAGGTAAATTCGCTTCATCTTTCGTTGATGGCTTAAATCAAGCAGGGATTGATTCTAAAAATCTTTCAACTGAATTAGCAAGTTTAGCCCCTGTAGTTAAAGACCTCGGTGAAGGCATGGGTAGGTTAGCAGGTGGTGTTTTACACTTGCTCAACATGATACCTGGATCAGAGCAATACAACAGACAGGCATATGCAGATTCACAGTCAAACTTCCAGTGGGCGCAGCAACAGAATGATCCATTTGTTAGTTGGTTAATAAAAAGGTGGAGCAGTACAAGTACAGCCGGAGAACAAGGATGGAATGATGCTGAACAAGGGTTTAACTCGCAAACAGTTGCTTCAAGTATGCTAAGTCCTTATACTACAGGTAATCCTTACGGTATTATGACACAAAATCCAATTCAAAACAAACTATCATTCACAATTCAGGTTACCCCTGACACTGATGAATTTAGTCGTGTGTTTAATGCACATGCAGTCAATGTATTTAGTGATGGGATTGATAATTTAACATTTGATATGGATAATATGACTTCATTTGAATAAGGAAAAGAGATGGAAAAAGATTCTACAAGATATCTATTTCTTGTTTCAAGGAATTTTCCTTTAGTTAAAACTGATACTGAATATGAAACAACCGCTGATGGTAAAGAGATAGCCAGAAGAGATGGACAGGAGATTGTTGCACTGGATGTGACAACCTCCTTTTCTCATGCTTGGGAAGCAGATTTGAGTAAATATCCTGTGAGCAGTGGTTCGGAGATTAGTGATCATTTAACTGTAAGGAATAATAAATATACACTAAAAGGTGTAGTAAGTGAAACACCTTTTGAAGCGCATTCACAAGAATATCTTGGATCACTTGGAACAGGATATAAAAGAGTTGTTGCAGCTATAGATGTTCTTAGAGAAATTTTTGATAAAAGATTACCTTTTACATTATTTACTGAGCATAAAAAAATTGAAAATGTTGTAATGACAAAAGTGAATTTTGATCAAGCTTCACAATTTGCGACAGAATTTCAGATTGAATTTGAACAAGTAAGATTTGCTTACGCAAGGACTGTTGCCCTAAATGTAAAAAAATCAGCAAAGAAATCTGTGGCAAGTAATAAAAATGGTGGTGGTGCTGCAAAACAAGATGCTGATAGTCTAGATAACTACAGAAAGAAAAGGGCAGCAGCTAAAGAGCTTAATCAAACAGTTAATAATGGGTAAGGAGAGATCATGGCTTATTGGTATTTAAAGTGTGGTGAAGATGTAGACGTGACCTATAGGATCACGCTTGAAGATGAAAGCTATGATCTAAGACTTAAATGGATTAACAGAGATGAGTCATGGCAAGCTTACTTGGGATTAACAGGTCAAGATCCTTCTGCAACATTTAAAGTAACTAATGGCTTTAACCTTTTAAGGCCATATTACCATTTGGTAGGGATACCACCTGGTGAACTATATATGATTGATATTATTAATTTGTGGGGTAGACCTGATTTTGATAATACAGGTATAGATAAAAGATTTAGATTACTTTATATAGATTCAACAACTGAAAACTTTATGGAAGGGTAAATGGCATCTACAGAAGAACAAAGAGATTACAGATGGTTACATGCTTACAGATTAAGGTTTGGTACGCCTGTTAACATCCCAAATATTACAAACTCTAACTCTACATTTACTCAACCAATTGACCTAGATAAAAATATTCAAAGTGCAAAAGATAAGAGAAATGCATATGAATTGACAACTCATCAAATATCCTTTACAATAAGAAAGGATGCTAGTAAAGACCCAAACAAAGCTGAGATAACAATAATTAATCTGGATGACGATATAGTCAACTATATTAATAACAACGTGGAGCACACGTTGGCAATTATTTTAGAAGCAGGTTATGTTGGTGAGTTAAAAACTATTTTCAAAGGTACAGTGGCACGAATTGGTGATCAGTGGAAAGGTAACACAAGAGAAACTAAATTAATGTGTACGGATGGTGGGGTTAATGTTGGTGAGTCAATGACTTCTAGAACATACCCAGCAGGAACGCCAGTTAAAAACGTTGTTCAAGATTTAGTTGGGGATTTAGGAACAACAGTTGGTTCAATTGAAATTGACTCAGATGTCAAAACTTTCAATGCTCCTATCTCTTTTGTGGGAAACACAGCTTCACAAATGGGTAAAATAACGGACAGCATTAATCACAATTTTTCTATCCAAGATGGCGCAGCCTATGTTACACCTAGAGATAAAAGATTCCCGCAACAGTCTGCATATCTTTCAGATGAAACTGGATTAAAAACTAGCCCACAACCTTTGAGTCAAGGTAATAAAAAAAGTAAGAAAAATAAAACACCAAAGGATGGTGTTAGCTTTGATTGTCAATTAGATGGATCTATCTTACCTGAAAGTACAGTTTATGTCAAAGATAAAAGTTACGAGGGTGCTTTAAAAGTAACTAAAGTAACTCATACTGGAAGCTTTGAAGAAAAGGAATGGACTACTAAAGTCCAAGCAATTAAAATTGATGCGGTGATAGTTAAGTGAGATTAAATGAATCCTAATGAGTTTGTAATGAGCTTACAAGGGTTAATACAAAGTCAGTTAGCTGATGTGCATACAATCTTACCTGTTAAGATCACATCAGTTGACTATAGTAAAAAAACTGCAAATGTATTACCTTTAGTTAAGACAAAAATAGGTGTGAGTAAATCTGTGGCATACCCTGAGTTAGCGGGTGTGCCTTTAGTCGTTCTAAGCGGTGGGAAAGCCAGGATAACTTTTCCGGTAAAAGCTGGTGATACTGGTATTGTTTTATTCTCAGAGAGAGATGTAAGCAATGTTTTAGCAAGTACAGGTACTGATACAGTTGAACCTTTGATGTCCAACTATTTAGGATTATTTCCGATAGCGGTTATTTGTGGTATTTCAATAAACAGTGCTTCTGAAGAGATTTCAAATGAAGATATTGTAATTGAAAATGAGTTATCAAAAATATCTTTAAAGCCGGATGGGACAACCACTATTCAAAATGGATCATCAAGTATAGTCCAGCAACCAGATGGTAATGTAAAAGTAAATGGACTGACAGTAACACCTGATGGAAATATTATCACAGCATCTGGTGTTAACTTAAATGAGTTTTATCAGAAATTTATGTCTCACGTTCACTCTGGTGTACAAAGAGGTGGAAGCAATACAGACACACTTGTGTAAGGAGATATTATGGCCTTTGATTTTCTTCTTGATCAGAAGACCAATGATTTAGTAATAGAAGATAAAGAACTCAAATTTACAACTGAACTTCCTCAAGAGTTATCTCAAAGGTTAGGAATAAGATTAAGGACATTTCAGAATGAATGGTTTATTGACCAAGATTTTGGTGTACCTTACATGCAACAGATTATAAGTCAAACCAGAAGAAAAGAAGATGTAGATATCATTATGATATCTGAAATCAGGGAAGAAGAAGGCGTTAATACAGTAAAAGATTTTGATTCTACTTGGGAAAGAGATACAAGAGTCTACACTTTTAATGCCAACATAACAACCGATTCTGGTGAAATACCTGTTGCCATATTAACACAACCAAGCACTGAATGGATTTACCCTGACAATGGTGATGATAATTCTAGAGTAGATTGTGGAATACTTGACCTTCAATTTGCAGCAAACCGTCTATTTTACTTCATCAATTATGAAGGTTTACCAGATCAGACATATGCTACATGGATTAATCAGTGGAAATAACAGGGGTTATTTATGAGTTTTTTGAGAGATTTAATAACTCCTGAAGGTGTTGATCAAAAAGTATCACACACCAGATTGTGGAGTAATATTGGTATGTTTGCCATGACTGCTGTGTTTTTAAGGATGGGTTTCTTCACAGCAATCCCTGAATGGTATGCATGGATTTATGCGACTGTCGTTGTGGCACCAAACTTAGTAAGTAAGCTTATCACACTTCGTTGGGGAATTGCAATGAAAGATGAGAATGAGGAGAAAAAATCTAGTGAGTGATTTTGGATTAAATGAATATGGACTACAAATACCATCTTATGAAGATTGGCGTGATCTATATTATGAAAAGGCAAGAGAAACATTTGGTACAGACCTATCAATTGGAAATTCAGCTTTAGGTGGTCAATTCCTTTCTATCTTCTCATATCAAGATATGTTTTTATGGGAAGCTTTACAAGGTGTTTATAATAGCCAAACTTATGATGGAGCAGAGGGAATATATCTTGACGAGATTTTATCAAGACGCGGGGTATTTAGAAAATCTTCAGCCCCTAGTAACGGCTTCCCTTATGTAGAAACTGATAGAAATGCGCCTTGGTCTTATGTTGTGAATACAGCAACATATGTATCATCAAGAGGGGGTATTAATTTTAAAGTCTCTGTTGATACACCGTTAAGGGACAGGATTGCAGCTTATAGACTATCTTTATCTGAGTTACAGTCAATTGCCAGTGTTGTCACATTTACAATCAATGATGTAAGAACGGGTGCTGCTAAAACTATTAACATCAACACAGGGACAGCAAATGCTTTACAGACACTTGCAACTTTTATATCTAGTGCTATTGATTCTAAAGAAACTAACAAAGTTTTTGTTGATGACGGTACGTTATATGTGGGCTTTTTACCGACAAATAAAGCTAAACCTGTTGGATTAAAAACAACAACAAGGTTTTATGCAAATGTGTCTTTAGGTGTTAAGTGGAGTTTGATACCTGCTGTGGCGACAATAACAGGCGTCAACTCTGTGAATGTAGATGAAATTACATCTATCACCCCAACACCACCTACAGGTTATCTGTCTGTTGGAAATTTTACTGAATTTTATCCAGGTAGAGCAGTTGAAACAGATGCTGAGTATCGTGTAAGATTTAATGATACAGTAGATGAAGCAAATGCTGCAACAAGACCTGCAATTTATAAAGCAATTTCAGATTTAGATGGTGTCCAAAGGGTTAGAATTTATGACAATCCAACATCTGAAGATCTTCCAAATGGTGCTGCACCTGCTTTTACATTCAACACTGTAGTGTTAGGTGGAGATATAAAGGATATTGCAGAAACTCTGTTTGAGAAAAAGCCAATAAACACTTTGACTTTTGGAACAGTTAGTTATATAATAACTATAGCAGATGGATCAACAGAAACCATTAAATTTACACCTGCTGAAGAAGTGGAATACAGTGTAAGAGTTTCTTACAGAACTGTCAATGACCAAGCGTTAACAGATGAGGAAATCTCTAAGATCAGAGCAAACTTCCAAACGCTTGCTGCATCATTTAATATAGGTTCTCCAGTATTCAATGCACAACTACAAGGTGTTGTCTTTAATTCAGTGGCGTATGGTAGGTTAATAAGCCTTATTGTTGAGACAAAACTTACATCTGAACCAGACTCAGCTTATACAAGTGCTGACATTAATACAAGTTTTTCTGGTATTGTCACACTACCTGTAGAAAATATCACTTTTTCTCAAATACTTTAAGGGGATCAAATGGCGATCAGCGTTGACCATATCCAATATAGGGATAGTGTTGTTAACGATTCTTATGATCTTCTCCTTGAACAATTTAGGGAGTCTCCAAATATTATTAAGTTTCTGACAGTAATTGCACAGATGAAACAGATCCTTGATGATGCTATTATTGGTGTTGGTAAGTTAAGGCTTATCAACACTGCTACTGGAGTGTATCTTGACAATATTGGTGAGGAGCTTGGTGTACCAAGAAATGGTGCATCAGATGAAGATTATAGAATTGTTTTAAAAATAAGATCTTATCGAACGCAAACAGCAGGAACAAGACCACAGATCATCGATCTGCTTTCCAGATTTACTGGGACAGGTGAAGATACTATAAACACATATGTTGGAAGAAAAAAATCTTTCGACGTATTTTTCTATAATGGTTGTCTTGATGCAGAGTATGCAATTGATGAGTTACTAAAAGTTTTCCCTATTCTTTCTAGTTATAGATTAGGGAGTAAGTCGGGTTTACCTTTAGGTTTTAAATCCTATTATGATACAGAAGAACCTAAACAATTTGGTGGTTTTGGTTCAGTGTTTGATAATGATGCAGGTGGTGATAAAATTGGTCACATGGCTTCATTACTGATACAAATTAAATAAGGAGTTACGGTGGCTAAACCTCAATATTATCCTGATTGGGCAACAGATGATGTTAATCTACCTTCTACAGGAAAAACAAATAAAGTCCGTCCTAGAGAAATAATCAGGACGACAGGTTGGGATAAAGGACAAATCCCAACAGCAGAGGAAATGAACTGGATGTTTAACAATTGGGGTCTTTGGATTCATTATTTTCAAGATGAATATTTGCCAACTATTCCTGAAACATACCTACCTAAAAATGGAACAAATCTAGTCTTTACTGGAGACCTAACAGGCCAAATTGATTGGACAGGTAGTAATCAAGGCACTGGGAATATTCAAGTTGTAGATAACAGCCATAATCATATATCTGCAAACATCAGTGACGCAACAGACCAAGCAGTAGCTAATGTTCTTGTTAAAAGAGCAGGGAATGGAAGTTTTTGGGCAGGGAGAGCTATCTATGGCTCTGCAAATGATGGGCAAAACTTTGACCTGTTTATGACAAATTCATCAGGCCAGATACAAGCTTCTGTAAATTACAGTCAAGCTTCTGATCAAGTGCAAATTTATCTGGGTTATGCCAATGGACAAACACCTAGATCGAGAGTTACTTTAAGTGATGGTCACGTAGAAATACATAATCCAAGAAGTCTTTTTGGGCAAGAGGGACAAGCAAACTCACTGGTGAGATTTGATTACCTTAATTCAAGATTGTCTGATTTAAATACAAATCTAGTTAATTATACTAATAGTAGGACTCAATCTGCCCTTGGTGGTGATAATGGTTGGTGGAGAGATTATAATTCTGGACTTATTTTACAGTGGGGAATAGTGACTTATAGCCAACTCGGAGGTCATAACTTTTACATACCATTCCACTTTTCATTCCCTAATTATTGTGCACAAATTCAATTAAATAACTATGAAGATTTTGATGCAGAAGGTAATACTTGGAGAATTAGAGGTAAGGATCAATCTGGATTCAGATTCGATAATGGTGGTGGTAATATGTTTACTGCTTACATGTGGTTTGCTATAGGATACTGAGGATTAAAATGGAATATTATTTTAGTAAAAGCAAGTTAGGATTTTATATCTCTGAGTTAAAAGACCTTTATGAGTCTGCTAATTCTTGGCCTGATGACGCAGTTCAAATCACTGAATGGGACTACCTTAAGTACAAATCTTCACCACCTCCTGGTAAGAAACTATCTGGTAATTCAAATGGACTTCCTTTTTGGACTGTTAGTGATAAACCAACCAAAGACCAGATTGATTCACAGGTAAAAAGTAAAATACAAAATACATTATCCCTAATAAAACCATTAGAATTTGCAAGGGATTTAGGTGATATAACAGAACAAGAATTGGAAGATTTAAAAAACTTACAAAAATATGTTGTACTGTTAAATCGTGTTAAACTTCAAGAAGGTTATCCAGAAAAAATTGAATGGCCGGAGCTTGTAAAAACATAAGGAGGTAACTATGTTTTCTTGGGCTATTTTATGGGATGTATTTAAAGTTGCAATCCTTCCCGTTTTGGGTTTAGTCTATGCAATCATCAAACAGAAAATTTCTAAAATGGACTCTGATATTGCAAAACTTCAAGAAGAAAACAAACTGTTAGAACATAAGATGATCAAGATGGAATCTACATTTGTCACACAAGATCAACTTCAAAAGATATTTACTGACCTTTTAGTTAGCATGGAAAAAGGTAATGACATCTTAGAAAAGAGACTTGAAAAAACAATGGATTTAAAAATAGATCCTCTTAAAGAAATGTTATCAACTCTTGTAAATAAAAGATCATAAAATTGGAGGGTAAATGTTAGCTATTGAACAGTATCTAGTTATTTACCTTATTTCAATTTATCTAATTAAGTGCAAGGATGTGAAAATCCTTTGCACTTTTCTCAGTTTTAATTTTATATTAGAAGCAGCATTATACAGTTATATAGGTTGGTCAGTATATGAGTACCTTATATTATCTGTTATCATAGAAGTCTTTCTACTTCTGATTTCATTTCAATTCCTAAAAGATATAATAATGAGGAATATTTTTATACTTTGTTATGTTCCTACATTATTATGTCCTTTGTTTCTATTAACAATTGATCATTGGATCACAAGAAATGATTTTATTTCTTATAGTCTTTATCTATTTTGTCGTGATATAGGTAAATACAGCAATGAATTATTTTTAACATACCTTCTTTACAAAAAAGTTGATAAAAACTTGAAAGGAATTTTCTGGCAAATTTTTGTATTAGGTAATTATTTTTACGCGATAGCGCGTTAATTAAGGAGATTAAATGGCTTTTCCAAATTACCCTGCGACATCTTTTGAACAGGCTGTAGATTTGGCTATTTTCTCAAGTAACCAATTGGGTCAAGTTATTAATGGTGATGCTACTCAAGAAGTGGACACTGTTAATGGTAAAATACCAACTGTAAGAAAATCTTTAATTGATAATTTTTTCTTTAAGAGTCCAATTGCTTGGGAAAATGGTTCACAAGAAACTGTTTTCAACCAATTAAGATACTTTGAAAATGATATTTTAAGTGGGTACTATTATGCCCCAAGAGCAACATCGACAAATCCAGTTTCTATGGGTTTAACACCTGTAAATGATGAGAATTGGGTTCTTTATTCTCTACAAAAAGAGGTTACACCAAGTGAAGTCCATGCTTGGTTATATGAAACAGGTAGTGCAGAAGACCTAGTTATTACGCCTCCATATGTCTTCGACAGTGCGATTGTGACTATCAATGGTGTTGTTCAAATTCCTGGTCTTTCATATGATATTGATGACAGTAAAATCATCCTTAAAGAGCCACTAGGTACTGATCCAGTTACAGGTGAACCAAACCTGTTGTTTGCTTATTTAGGTAAGGTAGAAGCTGCTACAGTTGATTATGTACAAAACACAGTACTTGCATCGAATATAGGATCAAGTTTGATTGGTGAAGTTGGTTCTTGTGCTAGTTTAAGAACTCTGTTACCAATTAAAACAAACCAAAAAGTGGATGTCAAAGGTTATTATACAAACAGCACACTAGGTGGTGGTAAATTCTATTATGTCACAGACTCTGTTACTACAGATGATGGTGGTACATTCTTCCGTGTTAACACTACAGGTGGTTGGAAAAGATCAGCAAATGAATTAGCTGGTTTGAATGTAACACATTTTGGTGCTAAAATGGATGGCACAACTGATGACATGCAAGCAATTTTAAGAATGCATAATTGGTCACAGGCTATTGATGATACTTATGGACCTGGGGTTAAAATTCCTGCTGGTAAGATTGGACTATCAAGTTTAGATTTAGGTGATAACGAAATCAGGTCATTTAAATTAACTGGTCCTGCTGCTGAATTAGGTAGCATACCTTCTCTTACGATCATCTCATTAAACACTAGCTCAACAACTCCAATGTTTAGATTTAAAGCTAGACGTATGGAAATTGCAAACATTCATTATGATGGTAAAAGTGGTGTTCAACCGTTTGTTGTTAACACGGTCACACGTGGTGCATGGATTAGGATTAAAAGTATTGTAGCCACTGATGCAGGTGGACGTATCTTCCAAGCTAAAGATACATTAGATACTAAAATTGATCAAGTTTATTCTTACAGATGTAAAGCTGCTTTCTTCTGGGGAACTTGGTCAAATGAAAGCCCTGGCGCATGGGATCACTTAACAGCGATTGAATTGTCAAACTTCAACTTCAATGGACATACAAATGAATATGCATTCAGTGCTATTCGTGCAACACAGTCTATTATGCGTAATGGTTGGTTTGATCACTGTCAATATCCATTTGATATTTCACAAGGTGGATGGACCCTTGATGGAGTTATTCAAGAGAATGCAACAAACCCTGCTGCAATTAAGTATGCTAAATTAGTCAGAATTAACTGTCGTTTTGAACAAGGTGCTACGTTAGATGACACTCTTTCTGGATACACTTCAGACATGGACGATGACGGTAAAATTCCAACATGGGTAACCAATGCGTATGATAATGGTGGAGTTATTGTTGATGTTGCAGGTTCAAGTTTTGATGGCGGTCTGTCAAAAGAGTTTGAATTCTCTGATACAATTTTTCAAAACTCTACGGGAAGAGATACATGGTTCCATGCTGCAAGAATTACTCAACAAGGTAGAGGAAGAACCTGTAAGATTAAGTTCCTGGGTTCGGCAGGTTGGGATTCAACAGGTGCAAATCTTTCAAGACCAACAGCTACAAACTTTGGTGGTGGTGAAGCGACAGTTTTCTGGGAATTAAAATACCCTGATGTTGCAACAAGTTCGGCAGGACAAGTTCACTGGTATGGTGAAGGTAATTGTCCTATTAAAGAGGTTCGTTATGTTCACACATGGCAAACAGTTCACATCTATGTAAAAATTGCAGATTACGCTTTAAGCACAGCAATGTTTATTGAAGGTAATGGTGATCCAAGACGTAAAACTGGTACTCCATTCTTTGTTGTCCCTTACAATGAGATCATTTCTGATGCAGATATGGCTTCACTTGCAAACAGTGTGACGGCAGTGTCACGTTGGGCGATTAACAAAGGGAGTTATAACGGTGCAGGTTTAGGTATGGATTTAGATAACGGTAAACTGTTGCTTAATGCTGCTTATGCAGACCAAGCAGGGTCACGTTACCTGAATACAAGTCTCTATGGTACGGACTATTATATCCCCATTCAGACAACAAATCAATCTGTGAGAATCCAAAGATATTCATATTCTGAACTTCCATCACCATCTACAAACGTTTATGGAATGGTTTTATGTACCAATACCACATTGTCCCCAGCAATGCAACCATTATATTCAAATGGTACAAATTGGTATTTAGTTTCAGATCCTTCGAATAATGCATGGAAACCTACAACTTAATATTTTAGGGGCGAAAGCCCCTAACTTTTATGAGGAACAAAATGGCAGACAATTTTTTAACAAGACCTAATAGTGCCATTTCTGATACAGAAGAGGCGTATTACAGAAAAAGAAGATCATTCTCTTCTGGTTATACTATCGAGACAAGAAAAGAAGTTCTTTTATGGTCTTCTCTTTCAGGTGGTGACAACAACTATTATATTTGGCAAGGTGATTTACCTAAAGTTGTACCTGCTGGATCAACTCCAACCTCAGCAGGGGGTATTGGGGCTGGTTTATGGAATAGTGTAGGTAATGCAAATTATTTAGATAGTCTCACAAACAATTTTTCAAATTTAGATACTAGAGTTCAGGATTTAGAGAAAAACCCTACAGGTAAATCAGCATATCAATCTTATTTAGAGACTACAACAGATAATCCTCCACTTAGTGAAGCACAGTGGGTTGAGTCTTTAAAAGGTATAACTGGACCAGGTTTGGTTATCAAAGGTTCATTTGGTTCTGTGGATGATTTACCTGCGACAGGAAATACACCAGGGGATGCCTACATTATTGAAGAACAAATGTGGGTTTGGGATTCTGTACAATGGTCACCAGTTGGTCAGGTAGGACCAGAAGGTAAATCAGCCTACCAGATTTGGTTGCAAGAGGGTAACACAGGTGATGAAGCTGCATTCCTTAGAGCTATCAGAGGTGCACAAGGTCCTGCTGGACCTCAAGGTCAAAAAGGTGAAAAGGGCGATACAGCAACTGGATTTATTTTCCAAGGTGTTTTAACTTCTACAGATCTATTACCTCAACCATCAAATGGAAACATTAACTGGTTATACTTCATAGACAATGTAGGATATGTATCAAACGGAAGCGCTTGGGTTAACATCGGTAATGTAAGGGGGCCACAAGGAATTCAGGGAATTCAAGGACCAGCAGGTCCACAGGGACCTCAAGGAACTCAAGGTCCACAAGGAATTCAAGGATTTGCAGGGCCAAGTGGTAGTCAAGGTGAAGTAGGACCTGGTTTAAAAATTATAGACAAACTTGATGATGAAAGTCAACTTCCAAGTTTAGGCCAAGAGGGTGATGCTTACATTATTGGTTCAGATCTATATGTTTGGTTAACAGGTGGAGAATCTTTCACTAACACTGGACAAATTGTTGGACCGCAAGGCCCACAAGGGGAACAGGGTGAAGTTGGTCCAATTGGTCCAGCAGGAGCCACTGGACCAGCAGGAAGAGCCTTATTCGCACGTGGTGGTAAAGATAATGTTTCTGACCTGCCTGCAACAGGTAATACAGTTGCAGACATGTACTATGTTGCAGGAAGAACTTATGTCTGGAATGGTACATCTTGGGTTGATATGGGAAGTAACGTGGGACCACAGGGTGTTGATGGTCCACAAGGTATCAAAGGTGTTGATGGAAGAAGTGCATATCAAGTTTGGTTAGATAATGGTAACACAGGTAGTGTTAATGATTACCTAGCATCTCTAACTGGTCCAAAAGGTTCGAAGGGAGAAAAAGGTGATCAAGGTGATATCGGGCCAGGTGTTAAAATTCTTGGTAAACTCGATTCAACTTCTCAGTTACCTTCAACAGGAACACTAGGTGAAGGCTACTTAATTGGTAATGATTTTTACGTTTGGACAGGATCACAGTATACAAATGTAGGACCTATCCGTGGGCCACAAGGTTTAACAGGACCGCAAGGCGATGTCGGACCAACTGGACCTCAAGGTAACAAAGGTGACCAAGGAATTCAAGGGAGTTTGTGGATTGTTCTAGCTCGTTCCCCAGGACCTGCTGATGGACGTTTAGGTGATTTCTATATTGATTCTACCACAAATAAATACTACCAGAAAACCAGCCAAACAAATTGGGCCTACATGGGAACTATGGGTGGTGGTAATGTTTATGATGCACCAAATGATGGAAAATATTACCAAAGACGTAACCAAAGTTGGGTTGAAAACACTGTACTCGAAGCGCCTGCTGATAACAAAAACTATGTTAGGACTAACAAAGTTTGGGTGGAACTTCCAGCTTCAGTTGAAGAAGCACCTAAAACTGGTGGACTTTATGCTCGCAAAGATGGCACTTGGGCTTCATTTAACCCAGGATTGTCAGAAGCACCAACGGATGGTGCAGCATATGCACGTTCATCTTCAGCTTGGGTAAGTGTTCCAAAAGAAGCACCTAATGACAGTTTGTATTATGTGAGAAGTGGGCAAGCTTGGAAAAGGTTTGATCGATATGATCTTGCATACCTAGCAACGACTGCAACACTTGATGTATCACTGAACAATGTATTTACTGTTGATTTGAGTACAGCAAGGACTCTTAACATCACTAATCTTCCAACCAACAGATCTATGGTGATAACAGTTGTTTTCTCTGGTAATGCTGGAACAGTAAACTGGACCAATACAATTCGTTGGACTGATGGTGTAGCTCCTTCCTACTCTGCAACAAAAACAACAATTGTTATTCTTTGGGATGGCTCAACCTTACTTGGATTCAAACCAGGTGGATATTAAAATAAGGGCAGTAATGCCCTTTAACTTTAGAAGAGGTTAATATGGATGATTATATCCTAATTTATGATTACAGCCCCTTAATAAGACTTTCAGATGAGAAATATCCAGTATTTTTCCCTGAAGTTAGGGCAGAAAACCCAAATACTAGCTTTCCAATCCCTATTAGAGATTACATACTATTACCTTTTGGTTACAAACCAGTTATTCCTACTGAACCTTCTGAAGGTGATGTTATTACTGAGGCAAAACCAGAACTAAGAGAAGATGGTAATTACTATCAATCTTGGAATGTTAGAGGTTACACCGAAGAGGAAAGACTTGCAGCCTTAAAGTTTGCACAGAATAATATTTTATCTGATGCTATATATGTTTATAATAGAGATAAAACTGAAGGTTCCACGATAGGGTTTAATGGAGAAAATTATCTTGTTTCTTTGTCAGATCAAGAAATTGCATTTTTACTCTCAATAAAATTTTTGTTAAATTCACCTTCTGGTGTTCAAATTGAAGAGCCATTCACTTATAAATTTTTAGACAACGCTATTGTATCTTTAACTAAAGATGAATTTTTATCACTGTTAAATGAAATCTTTAAGATAAACTATAATTTGGCTAAAAGATACTGGGCATTTATTAACACAGTTAACACTACTGAAATTCAAAGTGAGTTGCCAACGGTTCCTGTGACTTTTAAAGAGGATTAATCCAATTGTTAGAAATGTTAATTACCCCTAAAAAAGCATCGGCACCTCCTGCACAATCACCTATATTGGGTTATAATTTTTCTAAAGGCCAAAGTACAAGTTCCCCACAAACTACAGGTTATACAGGTGGAACTATTACAACCCTGCCTATCACTTTGACGGGATATGACAAAGCCCTTAGATCACAGTCGGCAGAAATAGCTTTAACTCCACCTTCAGCAGTGAATACTATAGGAACAACCGATTTTACCTTAGAATTTTGGGTTGACTTGGTGAGCCTACCAACCAACTACCAGACCTTATTTTCGATTCAATACTCAAATGGATTTTATCTGCACATGGAGTTTGGAGATGGAGGGTATGGCAATAGGTTGTACGTTGGATTTGATTTCAGACAGAATTCAACAGTATTCGTTACACCATTTACCTCAACCGCAACAGGTAATAAAAACCGTTGGGTACATTTTGCTTATGTGAGGCAAAATAGAGTAGCTAAGGTGTTTATTGACGGACAACAACAACAGTTGGCAGCAGGACCTTTTGCTCAGTATGATAGAACAAGTTTCAATGGGGACTACGATTTATCTGGTGCTATTACAAAAATGAGACTTTTTGGAAGCTTCCAGGGAGCATCTCATGATATTTATATGCCAGAGTTTGCTTTGTTTAATTATGCTAAATATACAACTAGTTTTACAAAGCCAACACAAGGCCCAATTGTTACATAAAGAAAAGGCTCCCTATGGGAGCCTTTATTGTTTAAATCATTAGTCTAATTTATTAGAACGGGATGTCATCGTCGAAATCTTGACCACCATCAAAAGGTATATCAGATGTAGGTTCAGCAGCTTCTGTTACAGTTTTTGTTGGCTCTAATTTGGCAGCATCACCTTGAGCACGGACAACATTTTCAACTTCATTCAGAGCATTAAAAATTACAACTGCTTCTTCTAAGATTTTGTCAATACCAGTTCCTTTACGGGCAAGACGAGCAGCAGATACAACACTCTGTCCAAAACGCGCACCAAGAGCGTATGCGTCCATAGAAGCATTAGCCGCTACTACCGCATCCTTAGCTGCATCAATCTTCGCTAAAAGGTCTGGAAGAGTTTCTACAATATCTTTAGAAGCGGTTACGAAACCTGCTTCAAGCGCAACGCTGAAGCTATTACCAACTTTAATACCAAGATCATCTTTCGCCACTTTAGGTCCGTAAGCCTTGAAACCTGAGATAATAACCCCTTTAGCATCAACAACGGCTGTCATCCGTCCACCTACTTGAACATCTTTTCCGTGAGAAGCTAAGATAACCTTAACTTCACCTAATTTTTCATCAACAACGGTCGCAACACCATCAGTAATATCGGTGATGTCACCAAATACTTTTTTATTTGAACCAGTTGCAGCAGGTTTTTGAACTGTGGTCTTCTGAGGAGCTTGTTTTGGTGCACCTTCACCTTTTGCAATTACGTTGATTTTAGATGTTCCACTTGTGTATTGTGGTTTACCATTATATTCACCAACTTTAACAACCACCTTAACGGTGTCCCCCTCATTGATATCTTCCCACTGAAGGTTAGGGGCTGTACCAGAAACTTTTTGTAGTTGAGGTTGACGACCTTCTTTAACTTTCATTGAGATAAAATTAATCCAATCACCATCAACTTGGATACTCGCATTATGTGTAGTTCCATACTGGTTAGGTTTTGCTTCTTTGTACATGATACGTTGAATTACACCTTCAACGATAGTTACTTCTGAATTGTCGATTGGATTGGTTACGGTCTGAACTGTCATATATTTAATTCTCCTCTTTTAATTTATTTAGACGCGATTGCAGCGCCAATTACAAAAACAACTACAGCTAAAATAGCTATTGCAAATGGAATCCACAGAGGTGATAAAACCCACCACCAACTCCAAGCGATATACCCCATAAGCTTTAATGCAATGAAAAGGATAGTAAGTAAACCTAAAAATCCAATCCCACCTTTTTGTTTAACTTCAATCTGTTGTTTCATCATTTACCTCTTCTACAGCTATACCTACTAAATTTAGAGCCAAAGTAACACCATTCTCACCTTCGGGCCACATACCTACAGAAGACAATCTCTGAATTATTCTAGACCACTCCTCTGATCTATCATGGATACGGCAAGTTAAGACTTTAAATTGTTTTGATGAAGTACCTTGAACTGCACGGAATATATTATCTGACATTAATTTCCTCTCTTCTTTGTGAGTTGTTATCTTACCAAATTACAACATCCTTGTCAATATATTTGATAAATTTTAGTGAATGTCCGAATAACGTAAGCCAAATTGGATATCGTTATCTAATGTCCTGCGAAGCTTAAATTCTTTATTCACATCGTATATTGCTTCCTTGACAATATCATAAAAAGTTTGACGTAAAGCAGGTGTATCTTTAAACCCAAACATCAATTCATCATGCATTTGAAGTTGAATCTTTTGGATACCAAAACGCTCTTTTTGTCTTCTCAGTACATTTGAAACCCACATATCAAAGAAGAATGATCCTGTTCCTTGACATAGTGTTGAGAAGATGTCTTTCTTTGCACGTAAACTGTATAAGAAACCATTGATAGGATTAATCAACCAAAGCTTATGCCAACCTGAGTATCTTTGATCATCAGAACTAAATTCAATTGTCTGTTGTTCTTCTGCGATTGCAGTAACCGACCAGTTCAGTTTCCAATAAGCTGTATGCAATTGTTTACCTGTCTCATCATCTACACCTGCTGTCTGGGCAATCTTAGGTGCACCAGCACCATACACCGCACTATAGTTTGTAGATTTACCTAATTTACGTCCTTTAGCTACATGAGGTTTTTTATTCCCAGCTTTATAGTCAATCATATCTTGCTCAGTGATAAACTTAGCTGTGACTGCCATAAGTAAATGCGGGTCAAAGTCATCTTCCATCATTGTACTTACATACTCTGGATCAAGTGGCAACATAAAATGGTGTTTTGTTCGGTCTTCTAGACTTGATAAGTCACTACCTAACAAGATTTGAAGTGGATCTGCAATAAATGAACCACGAATCTCTTCACCACCAATTTTATCTACACCAACCAAGTTAACAACGTTTCGGTGTTGGACACGTAAAGTGTTTGTTAAACCTCCAATAGTTGCTTTAATCCTACCGTCTTCATCCATACCTTCCAACAAACCCTTAATTACACCATGACGATGTTTAAACAGGTTAAGGTTAGAGTAAACAGCAATCTCTGGAATCGTTTCTGCGAGTCTTTCTACACTAGGGCATAACACCTTACCCTCCTCACCCGCAATCGTCACCTGTGGCACCTGGCGAGCTATAGGACGCTCTGGCTTCTTAGGTTTACGGCCTTTAATTTCACGCCATGCTTTCATCTCATTTTGCCAAGCTTGATCGGCTTCTTTATCTTTTACTTCTTTAAAGGTTTCAGGAATCCAACCGTGACTGTATAAGAAGTTTTTAACTTGGTCTGATGAGTTCGCATTTGGTTCTTCATATTTACTAAATACTTGGAACTCTTCAATGTCCTCAGAACGGCGACTCCTCTCTTCACCATTAACTAGTAAAGTTGGTTCATCTTTACCAAGTAACACAATCCTTGTTCCAAATTCATCTACTACTCTTTCATCATATTGTTTCCTTACCTCTTCCCAAGCTAACCCACTGGCACTCAAATCTCCATTTTGTTTGAATGGTTTGGCAGGTTTCTTCTTTTTAGAATACTTAGGTATTTTTGGCATAACACTTTCTAACTGAGATTTCAAACCCTCAACCTTATCGCCAAAATATTTCTCAGCTTTTATTAAGTGTTCTTTATCTAAGAGAATTCCAACTTTTTCCTGAAGGCGATAAGTGTCCATTTTGAACATCAGGAAAGTTAAGAACCTTTCAATATGTTCATCGACAGATTTACCAACAAGAGAGTCCATATAAATCTCTTCATCTGGAGAGATACGTGAACCACCAACCATACCTGCATCAATCATGTCTTTAGACATAGTGTACATAACAGATAAACGATTCTTGAAGTCTTCCCAAAGTGCCTTGTTGATCTTAACGTCTTCTTGACAACGGTGTCTATACTCTTCGTATGTTAAATTCTGCCAATCAACAACTTCTGGTTTCTTAATGCCATAGTCTTCATGGAAAGAATCAAGACCATGTTGCTTTCTGAAAGTATTTAAATACCAACTTAATGCTAGTGTATCAATTACCATTAGTTCTGATAAATCCATTCCAGTAACTTTTTCAAGTGCTGGGGCATCAAAGAGGATAAAGTTGTGTCCCACAATAGGTGTTTCATTTTCGATATGCCATTTCAGCATACTTTTAATTCTTTCTAAATCGTCCCCTTTAATAGAAAGAGGATCTTGCTTACCTTCCATCTGAAAGCTCAAGACATGGCACTTCGTTAATTTATCTAGAAGGTCATCTGTCTCAATATCTACTACTGTACCTTTTCTCCAATTTCTAATTAACTTCACTCTTCCTCCTTAAATTGGGCGCTCAAGCACCCAAAATATTAGGCAGCTTGAGAGCCAGAAAAATAATCGTCTAAATCATGGCATTTAGCTTTATCAAACTCGTAGTACCACATACCAGCAGCACCTGTTTTACCACCACGGCATTTAGGTAAATCAACTTCAGTTGTATTCCTTGTGATAGGATCTTCCGAAAGTTTATCACGATTAAGTACAATATTGTAAGCAGCAGACTGAACAAAACTACCTGTACCTAGTGTGTCGTACTCTGTGACTTTACGGATCTTACCTTCTGCGTTTTGACCTGGTTTACGTGTGTGCTGAACATTAACTGTAGTTACACCGTTCTTAGCCATATTGCGTTGAAAATTCATGTGGTCTTCCGCATGTTCTTCACTACTACCACGTAACAAATCAGACAGGACATCAATTACGAAAAGGCGACTATCGTGTTTACGGAATAACATTTCCAGTTCAATCTCTAAATCCTTAATACTACCTGCACGGTCATCCAGAATAAAGAAGCGTGGTTGACCATCCTCTTTGTAGCAAAGTTCCTGCTTAATTCTTTGGCCTTCCTCTGTCTTGAGAAACTCTTTGATCTCATCAGGCCCCATTTTCCACAGCAAATTAATTTCAAGATGGATGGAAAGCATCTCAAGCATATATTGTGCAGCAGTTGCTTCAAGGCTTACAATGGTTGGAGTAACAGGACTATTAAAGATCCAGTGGTATACCATACGGTTAACGTGTGTTGATTTACCAGAAGAGGTGTCAGCAATGACATTTACAATTCTACCTTGGATGATACCACCACCCATCATTGCCTGCATTTTATGCATATATTGTGGTAACGTGATCCTTGGTTTAGATAACTCTTCCTCAATCTCATCAAAACCGTCAGCCGCGGATTTAACTCCATCTGGTGTGTAAGGCTTAGCAGCCCAAAAATCATTGATAAAGTCTTGTTGGCGGTTAACCTCTTTCCCTGTTTCTTTATTGTAAATGTATTCGTTAGGGTCTTTCAACCTCATTTTCATAACAAATACTTTACCTTTAGGTAAAACATCATAAATTCTCGCAGTTGCTTCTTTTCCCGCTGCATCTGCATCCATACAAACTACAATTTTCTTAAATTGATTTATGAAATCATAGTTATTTTGCAACTGACGGAATACGGAAGCTTCACCTGTGGTTCCACTAACAACTGCAATTGGATCGAATGTTTTACCTTTTTGCATATCAGAAAGAATTTGATAGGCAGCTAATTGATCATGTTCACCACCAACAATTAACAAAGTATGTGATAAGGTTTTAAATCGGAATTGTCCAAATAGGTCACACTCTTTACCCGTCTCACCGATTGGCCTACTGAAATCTTTTGGGTGAATTCTTTGTTTATACCCAGAAATCTCATAACCTTTTGTTGTTGGGTAAAGGGTAGAGACTACTGTTTTTCCATCGGACTCATCATATTTGTATCGAACGCCAAAAGGTTTTGAAATGTCTTCTCGAATACCACGGTAACCATTTGGATTTGTACCTGATTCTGCTTTTATTTTTTTGTGTACTTCTGGGTTAAATTCACTACCCAATATATCCTCCTCTTCCTCAAACGTTTCATCGCCATTTTCCCGCAACCATTCAATACTTGGGATTGTGTATTCACAGGCAAAACACTTGGCACCTAAATGATCTCCATTTTCATCTAGTCCATAGACCATTAAGTTATTTTGTGATCTGTCTTTACCTTTGTGCATACATCTTGGACAACCTGTGTGACCTTCCTTGGTTAAATCAACGAAAACTCCATATCTTGTTACTGATTTTTCTGACAACCTTGACGACATCTACCCTCCGTAAGATTAAAACCCTCCAATGTGCATAAGCTCAATTTCACGTAGCTTTTGCTTAACCTTACTATACAGAAATTCTTCTGACAGTTCAAGATCTATTTCTTTACCCTTTGAATAGATTGAACATTTAATGATTTCCCAGTGGTCTTTTCCATCCCAATCAGATACATCACTTCCAATTTGAGCAGGGTAGTACAAAATATCTACTTCTGCTACAAGTTCATTTTGACCACAAAGATCTAAATCAATAGTAAAAATCATATCACCCCTTAAGAAAAAGACTCTATCACTTGACGACGAATTTCATTCGCGTCTTTTAAATTATATTGAAGTCGTACATGTTCCGCTAAAGCCATTCCACGATCTTCTCGCAATTGGTTATAAGTTAATAGTTTTGACATCTGATTATGCCAATCTGTTTTATTGTCTGCATAAACAACAAAATTTTTGTCTACACTATTATAGTAAGGATCAACAGCAGAGCAGATAACCGGAATACCTTTGGCACCAGCCTCTAAAACTTTGAGATTTGATTTACACCCATTGAAAACAGAATCTAATAATGGGGCTATGGCAATACTGTGACCATCATATCCTGTCATATATCGATCTGTACTTAATTCAGGTTCATATTTGACATCCAAATGATCAATTCTAATCTTCTTCCATTCTGTATTTTCTTCATTGTATCCAACAAAAGTAATTTTATCAGACAGCGGAATTCCCTGAATTTCTCTTAAGTCACTATAGTGTGAAGCCCCACCACACCAAACGATAGGTGTTTTACTTTCCTTATCTTCACTTAATGTAAATTGACCTTCATCAAAAGGTAATGCATTTGGGATCACAACAACATTGGAGTTAAGGTGACGAATACGACTCGCAAGCAATGGTGTTGTTGTAGTAACTACATCAGCCATTTTAAGATTGCTAATAAGTTGCTGCATCATACCATCTCTTAAAAAAGTTCCATAAAGATAGTGTGAAGGGTCAAGTTGATAATGGTCGTCAATATCCATTATAATTTTAACACCCTCTGATTTAAGCTTGAATAAAAAATCTATCCCATAAGAACAAATCCTATTAAACATAAAAACAGGAACTTTTGGATTAATTTTCCCATTGTTATAGCTAAAAGGTAGAACGATTCTGTGATAATCACAAGATGTGTTTAATCTGATATCTAAAACAAGTTTGTTATCCAGATCATTAAAATTAGGTAACTGTTCCACAATCTTTTTCTCCTATCTTGTAGTAGATCTTACCACAACTAATTTCTTTTTGATAAATAGGGTAATTTTTATCAATGTACTTTAGTTTATCTTCTTGTGAGATATTACTTGTTGGATTTTCACCATAAACATCTTCACTGTGTATATAAGCTAGTACACGAATAGGACTTGGATGACCACTAGTTAAAGGTCCATTTATACCAGAGTTCCAGACCCTGTGCATATAACCTGCATCTTCGTATCCATATGTATCATATTCTTCATTATAGTAACCTATCTCTTCAATACATTTTCTACTATATAAAGCAAATTGACAAAGACCACCACTCCAAAATCCAATTTCACCTCTTGCACCTAAAAACTCATCTTTAAAAGCTTCAGGTAAAACAAAAAAGTGCATATTATGTTTTTCTGCCTGTTCTACAAAATAATTTTCCCAACCATACATTGTAGGATAATTATCATCATCAAAAACAAACATGTAGTCACAACCATTTTCATATAAGTTTTTTATGCATTGATTCCTTGCATGAGAAACTCCCATATGGTCTTTATCTACGTGAACATAAAAATATGTATCGGGACCTGTCTTATAATCTTTAAGGGCGCGAACGCCCAT
>JACCDR012681814.1_pt1 | contig 37010 bp, 40 predicted proteins | sample 7446431 | NCBI WGS metagenome assembly JACCDR01 (sample SAMN15323443, study PRJNA562643) | freshwater metagenome | isolation source: river surface water | place: USA:Blue River Watershed | collected 2017-08-17 | reverse complement strand
TCAAAAACATTTTTTAGTTATCCACAATTTTTTTAAAAAATATTCACAAATAAATTTTCTATATACTATAATTATTTCAGGTCGGAAAACGTTTTTCGTTTCAAACTTTAAAAAATAATTTTAATTTACTTTCAAAAGTAATAAAAATATCATGGCAGCAAAAAAGAAAGCAGCAAAGAAGAAGAAAGCTTCAAAGAAGAAGCGAGCTTAGTCTTAGCTTAACATTAGTCAATTTGACAAATGTTGCAAAAAATCGCACCTACGTGCGATTTTTTGTTTTTTGTGATAAAATCGTCCATGTATTATGTCTATATTTACGAAGATATTTGGCACTGATTCAGATAGAACTCTAAAGGAGCTCTATCCTTTGGTGAACAAAATTAATCAGTTAGAAGAAAAAATATCATTGCTTTCCGATGGGGAATTAAAAGATAAAACAAGCGAATTTAAAAAAAGGCTCCAAAACGGAGAAACATTAGACGATATTCTGCCTGAAGCTTTTGCGGTTGTTCGAGAGGCTTCAAAAAGATGTAGAAAACAAAGACATTTTGATGTCCAACTTTTGGGAGGTATTGTATTACACAAAAGTGGAATTTCTGAAATGAGAACTGGTGAAGGCAAAACTTTAGTCGCTACATTACCAGCGTATTTAAATTCTCTTACAGGTTTAGGTGTTCATGTAGTTACGGTAAATGATTACCTTTCAAGACGTGACGCTGTCTGGATGGGTGAAATATATTCTTTCTTGGGTGTTTCTACTGGTGTTATTAACCATAGTGAATCATTTATTTATGATCCGACACATAAAGAATTAGATGAAAAGAGGGACGAAGTTGCTTCATTTAAAGTTGTAAATGAATTTTTGCGCCCCGTGAGTAGAAGAGAAGCGTATGAAGCGGATATTACCTATGGAACAAATAATGAATTTGGCTTTGATTATTTGAGAGATAATTTGGAGTATGAAGAGAAGAATCTAAGACAGCGAGAGCCAAATTTTGCAATAGTTGATGAAGTGGATTCAATTCTTATAGATGAGGCAAGAACTCCTCTAATTATTTCCGCACCAACTTCTGATTCGGAGGATTTGTATAATACTTTTGCTAAAATTTCAAAACAGCTTGAAAAAGGGGAGCACTATACAGTAGATGAAAAGTTCAAAGCAATATCTTTAACAGATTCTGGTATAAGTAAGGCAGAAAAATTACTTGGTATCGAAAATATTTATACAGAAAAAGGTATTAAATATGTTCATCATCTTGAAACTGCAGTAAGAGCGCAGGCACTCTTTTTTAAAGATAAAGAGTATGTTGTTAAGGACGGTGAGGTGGTAATAGTAGATGAGTTTACTGGTAGATTGCAACCTGGAAGACGATGGTCAGAAGGTTTACATCAAGCTATTGAGGCAAAAGAAGGCGTTAGTGTTCAGAAAGAGTCAAAAACTTTTGCCTCTATTACGTTTCAAAATTATTTTAGACTATATAAAAAACTTTCTGGTATGACAGGAACTGCGGAGACTTCTTCTGAAGAGTTTTATAAAGTATATGGACTAAATGTTGTTTCTATTCCAACCAATAAGGTTACGCAAAGAAAAGATAATAATGATTTAATTTTTCAAACCGAAGCAGGTAAATTTAAAGCATTGAGTAGGGAAGTTAAAGCTAGATACATGAAGGGGCAACCTGTGCTAATAGGTACAGTTTCTATTGAAAAAAACGAATTACTATCTGAATATTTAAAAGCTGAAGGTATTCCTCACGAAATATTGAACGCAAAAAATCATGGTAGGGAAGGAGAGATTATTGCTCAAGCTGGGAGGCCGGGTGCTGTTACTATTGCAACAAACATGGCTGGAAGAGGTGTAGACGTAAAGCTTGGAGGAAACCCTGGTACTCCCGAAGACTATAAAAAGGTTACAGAAAGTGGAGGTCTTTTTGTGCTCGGTACTGAAAGACATGATGCTAGAAGAATAGATAATCAGTTAAGAGGACGATCAGGAAGACAGGGGGACCCAGGTGAGACTGCTTTCTTTGTATCTTTGGATGACCACCTTATGAGGGTTTTTGGGGGTGATTCTATAAAAAATATGATGGGAAAACTTGGAATCAAGGAGGATGAGCCTATTGAAAACAGACTTATAACTAAGTCTCTTGAGAGTGCACAACAGAAAATAGAGGGCTTTAACTTTGATGCTCGAAAACACGTTTTGGAGTTTGACGATGTTTTGAATTTTCAAAGAAAAATAATGTATGGTCGAAGAAGAGAAATATTGCTTGGAAATAAGGAAAAAGTACTAGGTTATATAAAAGAAATCACCTCTTTTTTGCCAGTGGAAGAAAAAGAAAAAATTGAAAGTAAAATAAATGATGCAGACGAGGCTTTTATAAGGAATTTGAAGGGTTTAATACTTCAAACAACAGATATGTTTTGGGTAGAGCACTTGGAAGTAATGGATTATATGCGTTCAAGTGTAAACTTGCGTGCGTACGGGCAAAGAGATCCTCTTGTTGAGTACAAGAGAGAGGGGTTGAAGTTATTTAAAGATATGGAGAGAGCTATAGGCGAAGAAATAATTAAACTTATACCACAAATAAAAGAAGAAAAAACATTTTATTCTGAAAAAGTAAATTTAATCGAAAAAAGAGAAGATGATTTGAATTTGGGAAGTTCTGCAACTTCTGATAAGTCAGTTCCAGTAATAGACGGAGTAAAAATAGGTAGAAATGACCCTTGTTTTTGTGGTTCTGGAAAGAAATATAAAAAATGTGGAGAATTAAACACTGAAGAACATAGAAAAAGAGTAGGGTAGTTCGCTGTGGAATAATCGGTCAAATTATGATAGGATTTTCACATAATTAATATAATAAAATGAAAAATTTAGCATATATTCTTATTGCATTGTTGCTGATTGGAGGAGTCGTTTTTATCATTAAATCACCTGGAAAACCAGGTAAATTGGATACTTTTGCCCAATGTATAAAAGATAAGGGGGCTACATTTTACGGTGCATTTTGGTGTCCACATTGTCAAAATCAGAAGGCAATGTTTGGTAAGTCTGCAAAATATTTGCCATATGTAGAATGTTCAACCCCGGATTCAAAGGGTCAATTACAAATATGTAAAGATGTGGGAATAACTACATACCCTACATGGTATTTTACAAATGATATTTCTACTACAAGTAAAATAATCACAGGAGAAGTTGAGTTGGTTGACCTAGCAAAGGAAACTGGTTGTCAGTTACCAGAATAAAATGATTCAAGAAAATATAACCACCGTAGTGGCATTTTTGACTCTATTATCTAATATAGTTTTTGTGTTGGTTGTTGCCGGGATCTTTTGGAAGAAGGATTTGAAGGATTTTATTTTTAATTTTGTAAATAAATATGTTTTGGAGTTGATATTTGCAACCTCAATGTCTGCATTGGTAGGAAGCCTCTTGTACTCAAATATAGCTGGCTTTCCTCCATGTGAGCTTTGTTGGATACAAAGGATATTTATGTATCCACAAGCATTATTGTCATTCTTGGCGGTTATTTGGAAAGATAAAAAAATTGTAAATTATCTTTTTTTCATGACAATTTTGGGAACTTTGGTGGCATTTTATCATTCTCTAACTAACTGGGGTTTTGGAGGAAGTATATTGAGTTGCACATCAGCAGGAGGAGAATGTTCAAGAGTGTATGTTAGTGAGTATGGTTATATAACAATACCTTTTATGGCATTTACAACTTTTGCATATTTGCTTTTAATTTCAGTTATATATTACAAATCTACTCAAGAAAGAATATAGATGCAAAAGTTAAGGATAGTTACTCATAACTCAAAATTTCATACAGACGATATTTTTGCCGTTGCTACATTGAGTCTAATTTTAGGAGAAGAAAATATTGAAATAATACGTACAAGAGATCCTGAAATTATAAAGACAGGAGATTATGTAGTAGATGTCGGAGGTATATATGACTTTGAAACAAAAAGGTTTGATCATCATCAAGAAGGTGGTGCCGGCAAGCGTGAAAATAGCATACCGTATGCTTCTTTTGGTTTAGTTTGGAAACATTTCGGAGAAAAAGTTTGTGGAAGTTTGGAAATAGCAAATAGGATTGACGCGCTTTTGGTTCAACCTGTTGATGCTGGTGATAATGGAATAGAATTAGTTGATCTTAGAATAACTGGTGTGCACCCAATTACAATAATTAATTTTTTTGAATCCTTTAATCCCACCTGGAAAAAAGACGACCTTGAAAGAGTTGGGGAATTTATGACTGCTGTAGATCTGGCGATAAGTTATATAAATAGGTTAATTAATTTTTATAAAGATTCTGCAGAAGCACAATATTATGTTAGGGAAATGTATGAAAAAACTGAAAATAAGAAACTATTAGTATTAGACAGATATAGTCCAACCGGTGATACTGTTCGACTACTAAAAGATGTTCAATTTGTTATTTACCCACGAGGCGATGGTAATTGGTCTCTCAAGGGAGTAAAAGAAGATGAGGATACTTTTGTGTATAGGAAACTACTACCCAAGAGTTGGGCAGGTAAAATAAATGGAGATTTAGAGTTAGAAACTGGAGTAGAGGGTTCAATGTTTTGTCATAACCATCTTTATACAGCTACAGCAAAAACAAAGGAAGCCATTCTTAAAATGGCTGAAATTGCCTTAAACACTAAGTAAAACTAATATAGTATGCCAGGAAGGTACATTGCTACCATACTCAGTATGATTATTACGCATAGAAATACCCAAATAACCTTAAAAGCTTTTTTATTTTTTGCTCCGAATAACATATAATCACTACTATAGCAGAAATATGGCTTTTGTCATTTTTTAGTATTTATACAATGCTTGATATTCAACAAAAACGTAAATTTAGAAATTTTATATACCATAGAATTACTTTAGTAGTTCTGGCATTACTTGTCGTGCTCGCACTTCATTCTACTTGGAGAGTATACAATAAAAAAAGAGAAAGCATATATTTAAAAGACTATGCTTCACAAAGACTTGCAGAGTTAGAATCTAGAAATGCTGAACTTGATAATAAAATAAAAAAATTAGAGACTACTTCTGGTATTGAGGAGGAAATTAGGTCAAAGTATAGTGTGGCAAAAGAGAGTGAAAATATGGTAATTATTGTAAGAGAGGAAAGTACTACGACCATAGAAGACATTAAAAGTGAAGGGATATGGGCAAAAGTTATGGGATTTTTTAGGTAAAAAATAAACTTGTTGTAACTTCTAATTTTAGATATACTAGTTTAACTAATATTAATTGAAAAAAATATGAATGAAAAAAAAGTAACAATCTATTCAACACCGACTTGTCATTTTTGTAGCATGGCAAAGGATTATTTTAATGCTAATGGCGTTAAATATGAGTCATTCGATGTTGCTTCTGATACTCAAAAAAGAGCAGAAATGATGGAGATTTCAGGTCAGCTCGGGGTGCCGGTAATACAAATAGATGACAACGTGATTATTGGTTTTAATAAACCTAAGATTGACGAGTTTCTAGGTTTGGGTTCTCAAAAAATGACTGCTTAATTGACTTGTTTATGGCCCTAGAGTGTTATATTCTTAAGGCCTTGCCGTCGTAGTTCAATGGATAGAACAGTCCCGTCCTAAGGGGTAGATGTAGGTTCGATTCCTGCCGATGGCACCAAATGAAAAAAGCACAGTAGTGCTTTTTTCATTTGGTAGCGCAGAAATCGAAGTTCGATTGAGATATTTTTAGAGCTGGCGAATAAAAATATACAATTGGGATACTGATCCTGTAGGGATCGATTTGTACTGATATTAAGTTCTATGTGCTATAATAATTTAACATGACACCAGAGGAAAAAGAATTGCTAGAAAGAGCGGTTGAACTTTCTGAGGAAAATAACGAGATGCTTCGCTCTATGCATCGTTCAATGAAAATAGCCCGCATAATGAGTATAGTTTATTGGGTTTTTATAATTGGCTCGGCTGTAGGGGCATTTTACCTCATACAGCCGTATATAGAGGGGGTAATGTCAGCATATCAAAATGCTAGTACAAATCTGAATAGTATATTAGGTAGTTAGATACAAAATAGCCCCTCTTGGGGGCTATTTTAGTGTGCCGAGACCCAGGGTCGAACTGGGGACCTATTCCTCTTCAGGGAAGCGCTCTACCAACTGAGCTATCTCGGCATGTAAAAGATATAGTACTTAAATTATGCATATTTTGCAACATAATTTAATGAGATGCTTCCTCAAATCCACTGCGTATTACTGGAGTACTTTCATCGTTGATTATGGTTCCAAAATCGTTAGATACTGTAGTTATTTTATGCAAAACTCCATCAACCCTTACATCAATATCTCCTGAGTTCACCTTGATACCTTTTGCTTCAAGCAGCATAACTATTTGAGCTTTTTCTTCTTCTGTTTCAGGGAATGAGTAGTGACTAATCAAATCAAATTCATCTTGTGTCAATTCAAAGACTGGTCGGTCTACATTTCCTTCAGCTGCAATTGAATCTAGTGATCTTATCATTATATTGGATATTATTTTATAATTTACCCCTTTACACGCAATCTTGTTTGCTTGTTTTTGTCTATTTTAGGAAGTCTTATTATTAGTAGACCGTGTTTTTCTATTGCGTCAGCCTCTTCTACTTCTACTTCTGCTGGCAACATAATACTTCTTGAAAATGAACCCCAGTACAACTCTTGATGATAGTAATCTTCATCTTTTACAAACTTCTCAGTCTCTCTTTTCCCCTTAATAACCACCATATCGCGAGTGATAGAAATATCCAAATCTTCAGGTTTTACGCCAGCTACCATACTCTTTATAACTATTTCTGAAGGTGTCTGGTATACATCAATAGTCAATTCACCTTCTTCACTTTCTTCGGCTAGGGGACTAGAATGAAGACCGCTTTTGCTTGGAAGTTTACTTTCCTCAACAACCTCATCTTCCATGTCATCCATACGGACGCTTCCTGTTAATCTTTCAAAGAATGATCTATTGTCTTTCATAAGTTTTTATATTTTCGTTTCTAAGATGTTTAATTTTTTCAAATAAAAGTAAAAGAATTACAATTCCAAACCAAACACCTCCGAATACAAGAAAAATATTTCCTGGTGCTCTGCTAATTATAAATAAATTGAATGAAGTATGCAATACAGTTGCTATAATTATTCCAATGATTGTGTAAAAAATTTTCTGAATTTTATTTTTATAGAAGGCTAGTCCTAACATAGTACCTATTACTGCGGATGACATAATGTGGATAAGACTAGCACCAATAAACCTCATATTTCCATTAATAAGTGTGCTCAAAAAATCACCATCTTTGAGTATCTCTGTTAAGAAAAGAGTATTTTCAAAAGTTACAAATCCTAAAGCTGCAACAATAAGATAGATCATATCATCTACAGGTTCATCTATGATTTTTTTTCGGAGGGCTATGTAGTAAGTAAGTCCAAATTTTGTTACTTCTTCAATTCCTGCCCATAATGTAAAAGATATGAGAGTATATTCTCTTAGATAGTCATAAACAATTTTTTGAGCAGGAAGTACAAATAAAACTGCTAGCATTCCGCCCAAAAAAGCCAAAGTTAGTATTTTTGCGGGTTCAGGGTGCGTATCTTCTTTAAGCCAAAACCACATCCACACTAGTGCGGGTATAAGGCCAAGTATGAAAGCAATAATAAATGGGTAGTTTTGTAAAAAATTTAGAAACATAATTTAGTTTTTTTGCTCTGGCCATTTTGTAACAATCAAAAGATTGTCAGCATCTTCTTTGATGTGAGACCAGATTTCTTCAGTAACAAAAGGCATAAAAGGATGGAGTAGTTTTAGAGATGTTTTTAATAGGTAGATAAGAGTGTATTGAGTTGATCTTACAATATTTCCATCTTCACTTTTTAGTCTCTCTTTTGATTCTTCAATTATTTTATCAGCAAAAGTGTGCCAAACATAGTGATATAGCTTTTCTCCAGCAAGATAAAATCTGTAGTTATCCATATCTCTTGAAATATCCAAAATAAGTTCGTTCAATACTTTTATGTTTTCTACATCACTTTCCATCAATTTTTCTGGTTTACTGCCATCAAAACCTTCTGTACTTGTAAGAACGAATCTAGTTATATTCCATATTTTATTAGCGAAGTTTTTATAAGCTTTAACTTTGTCTTCTTGAAGTGCAACATCTGTGCCTGGTGTATTTCCAACTATAAGCGCCATTCTTAAAGCATCAGTGCCATATTTATCTGTTAGTGTGAGTGGATTGATTACATTACCTTTTGATTTACTCATTTTTTTACCTTGAGCATCATTTACAAGCCCATGTAGATATACAGTATGAAAAGGTGCTTTACCACTTAAATACAAACCAAAAATAACCATTCTGGGTACCCATTTAAATATTAGGTCATGACCAGTTTCCATAACATCTGTAGGGTAGTACTTAGTGTAGTCTGCATTTTCTGGAAAGCCAGTTACCATAAGAGGCCACTGACCAGATGAAAACCAAGTATCAAAAGTATCTGTATCTTGAGTCCACCCATCACCTTCTGGTTTATCTTTACTTGCCACAGCTTCGCCTTCTCTAAACCACGCCGGTATAGGTATGCCCCATACAATTTGTCTAGATATATTCCAATCTATGGTGTTTGTCATCCAGTATCTAAATATCTTTTCGTAGTTATCAGGTATGAATTTTATTTCACCTTTATCAACTGATTCCAATGCCATTTTTGCTAGAGGCTCCATTTTTACAAACCATTGGTCTTTTATTTGAGGTTCAATAACTGTATTACATTTATAGCACTTCTTTACAACATTTTTATATTTATCATCGATTCTTGTTACTAGTCCTTTTGACTGTAGTTTTTCAACTATTTTACTTCTTGCATCTTTAATGTTCATTCCCGCAAATTCACCAGCAATAGGTAGGAGTTTTCCTCTCCAGTCTATAATCTGTTCCATATCCAGGTTGTGTCTCTGGGCTATTTCATAGTCAACCTGTGAGTGCCATGGTGTTATGGTCATCACTCCTGTTCCGAATTCCATATCAACCACAGAGTCCTTTATTACAGTTGCTTCAATTGGGCCATTTATCCACTCTACAGTCATTTTTTGGCCATGTTTATAATCAGAGTATCTTTTGTCGTCAGGATGCATTACTACATATTTATCTCCAAATTTTGTTTCAGGTCTAACTGTTCCGATTTCAAATGGACCATACTTGAAGTAGTAGAAGGGTGATGTTTCTTCAGATGAATCTGTCTCAACTTCGGATAGGGAAGTCTGGTGTTTGCTACACCAGTTTATTGTTCTTTTGCCTCTGTAGGCAATACCGTCTTTCCACATTTTTATAAACGCATCCTGAGTTTTAGAAACTACATCTGGATCAAGAGTAAATTTTTCTCTAGTCCAGTCACAAGAGGCTCCAAGTGACTCAACTTGCGTCTCCATGTTCTTTTTGTTTGTAAGAGTGAAATCGAGTATCTCTTTATACAAATCTTTTGGATCCATTCCAAATCTTGAGCGACCCTCTTTTTCTAACTTTTTTTCATAAACTACCTGTGTTTCAAAACCAGCATGATCAGCCCCAGGTATCCATAGTGCCTTAAAACCACGCATTCTTTTATACCTTATCATTATGTCTTCAAGAGTAATAAAAAGTGCATGACCAGCATGTAGGTCTCCGTTTGCGTTTGGTGGGGGCATTACTATGGTAAAAGGTTTAGCTTCATTTGAAATAATACCTCTCTCAATCATTAAATCAGGATTAAAGAAACCACTATCTTTCCAAACCTTATATAGCTTAGGCTCTGTATCTTTTGGGTTATATGGGGATAAGAAAACATCTTTCATTCATCTAGAATAGCATAAGTATGTCTTGTATAAAATAGACCAGTATTATTACTATAAAAGTAGATAAAAGTGACCATTTATAAAAGACATTTCAATTGTCTTTTATAAATGGTCACTAAATAAGCCTTAATGTATCTAGTGAGTTTGAATTATAAAGGACAGATTTTTCAAAATAAAGGACAATATGAAAATATGGCTTAAAATAACGCTTTTTTATTGTGCAAAAAATTCAGTAGTTATTGACAATATTTGCAAGTCAATGTATTATCCTGCTTATCAAATAAATAATATTAATAATCATGATTAAAAAAATATTTACAAACATACTGGTTCTTACAATGGTTTTCTCTACTGTAATGGGTTCATTTCCTGTAACAGTTTTTGCTAATAATTATGAAGAGGAAACCGACTACGAAAACACTAGTTTATATTGTGTTTCTGGAGAAGTAATAAGTATTACTGAGGCAGCAAGAGCATTTAATGATGGCAAAATATTATTTGAACTATCTACGAGTAGTGACAACAAAACAGCTACTTTCAATCTGATCAATAAAACAAACTGCAAGTTTCCAGTTAGTCTTTCATCTTACAAAATGTTCGATGGGGTACTTTCGCATCAAGAGTTCTTCGATGGAACAGGATTAGTAAAGGCAGAAGAGTCTGTTTCTATTTCTGTAAAACTTCCAGAGTGTATGGCACAAATCGATGCTTGGTATGGTTTACACCCAACACATCTTCTTGATTCAAACCCATATGGTTATCCAAATGTACCAATGGTTATTGCTTATAAGTTTTTATATAACAGTGGCACGGGGTATCATGATCCAATAGGTCCTCTTTGTAAAAAAGAAATTCCAAACACTCCTCCAGTAATAACTTTGATAGGTTCTTCAACTATAAGTGTGATGGCTGGTGATACATATACTGACCTTGGAGCAACAGCTATAGATTTAGAAGATGGAGATATAACTAACAAAATAGTTACGCTTGGAAGTGTCAATACTGAAGTAGTTGGAACATACACAATCACTTATAATGTCACTGATTCTAAGGGTTTGAAAGCTGTAGAGGCAAAGAGAATCGTTAATGTTTATCCTAAGATAATCTTACCAAAAACTGCTGTTATTTCTGCAACAAAAATAGTTTGTGAGTCAGAATCTGATCTGCCAAACTATGGTGCTGGTGGGCCTGATATCACAAGTACTACTGCTGTTGAATATGTAGAGTCACATCCAACTTGTAAAATAGTGCCTTGGGTTTTTGAATACGATGATGCTACTGAGAATCCTGGTGATAACGTGGAAGTGGCTGGAGGCGGTTGGACTCCTTTTGAAGGAACAACTTTGGTAGAGGTTACAAATAAAAAGATCTGGGTTAGAGAGCAATTTAATTCAAATTATATTCCGTTCTCAGGACTAAACACAACAAATGCTGTTTCTGCGGAGTTGTACTGTGATACAGATGTTTTAAATTATGATAACTATGATTGGTTGATTCCAAATGTGTCAGGTAAGACATACTACTGTGTTGGTTGGAATGTGTTAAAAGAGAAACCAGAAAATACTCCACCGGTGATCACTTTAATAGGAGCAAACCCAATCAATGTTTACCTAGGTGATACATATATTGACCTTGGAGCAACTGCTTCAGATCTTGAAGACGGAAATATAACAGCTAATATTGTAACAGTTGGCACAGTGAATACTGGTATTCTTGGCACATATACTATTGCTTATAATGTAAAGGATTCGCAAGGGTTAAGTGCGGTTGAAGTTTCAAGGACAATAAATGTCCTTGAAAGAGAAACTCCACCATCAAACAAAGGCAAGATCACTTTTTGTTTAGTAGTTACTGATGATCAAAATGTTATTGCCACATCATCTAGCTCGTTGCCAACTGGTTCATTTAGTATAAATCTTGCTACTTCTACAAACTTTGCATCTACTACAGTTAAATCAAAAAATTGGGACTCTACTACTTTTGCACCAAATACAAAAATAGTTTCAAATGTTAATGATTCTGATTGTGTCACATTTGAAGATCTAGATTTAGGAACTTATAACTATTCAGAGCTTTCAATAAATGGTTCTAGATGGAATGTCGCTAAATATAATGATCAAAGTACTCAGCCAGTAAACAATATTTTTGATTTGTTCTTATTCGGTAGTACTGCTGGTGGAATGAACTCAGATGGGATAGTTAGTATTACTAATGATAGAAAGGAAAGAACTGTTGTTTTATTAACTTCATATAATCCAGCATCACAGTGCGAACTCCCAGAAATTTCATCTGCACTTACAGCTACTGTTACAGTAAATACACCTTTCACTTATACTTTTACTGCTAGTACTACAAATACTACTTTGTCTATAGCTACATCTACACTTCCATCTTGGCTTTCATATGCAACTACTACAAATGTATTAAGTGGAACTCCGACTGAAGTTGGAACATATAATGTTGCTCTATCAGCTACAAATACTTGCGGTATTGATAACGATAATTTAGTTATTACAGTTGTAAATGGTGGGGGTGGTGGAGGCGGAGGTTCTTCTTCTGACATAGAGATAATAAAAACTGCAGATAAGGCTACAGCAAATCCTGGTGATACAGTTACTTATACATTAGTTCTAACAAATAAGGGTCCAAATGATACAAATGGAGTTGGTCTTTCTGAAGTTTTGCCAGGTACGCTTACATTAGTTTCGGCGACATCTACATCTGGAGTATTTGCTACAAGTACAGGATATTGGACAGTTGGAAATTTAGCTAATAATGCTTCAACTACACTTACTATAATTGCATCAGTTAATAACGATACTTTTGGACAAAAAATAATAAACACTGCAACTGCTTCGTCTACAATTTCTGATCCAAACTCAGGAAATAATACAGGTAGTTTTGAAATTAATATTAATCCAGCACCTACTGGGGGTTGTACAACAAATTGTGGTGGCGGAGGAGGTGGAGGAGGTGGAAATGGACCTATTTCAACTATTGTTCCACAAAACGGAGGTGTTGTTACTACAATTCCTGCACAGAATAGTTGTTATTACTTGATAGATTACCTTAGAAAAGATTTCAACAATAATCCTGTTGAAGTAAAAAAGCTTCAAGTATTTCTAAGAGATTTGGAAGGTTTTACAAGTGTACAGATTACAGGGGTATACGATGACCAAACTATTACTGCATTAAATGCTTTCCAAGATAGATATAAGTCAGATATTCTAACCCCTTGGGGACACAAAGCTCCTACTTCATATACTTATATTCTTACAAAAAAGAAAGTAAATGAAATATACTGTAAAATGGCATTCCCGGTAACAGTTGCACAGCAAACAGAAATCGATACATATAGAAATTTCCTACAAGGATTGAGAGATGCTGGAGTTGTGCTCCCAACAGAGGATATTACACCTACTAATCCTATCAATTCAGGTACTCCAAGTAATCCTATAATAATTGATGGTCAAGTTGGGTTAAATACAGATACAGAAAGTGATAATGATTCTTTGGGCACACTGGCTGGATATTCATCAAGTACTCAGAGCTTTGTAAATGGTCTAACTGCAAACGTGATTGCTTCTGGAAAGAAATTCATGAATTCATTCCTAGGATTGTTTTCATGGCCATTCGGTAAGGTTGAACTAAATGAAAACACAAATCAGTGTGTAAATGAAGGTTTCTTGGGTATGGGCTGGTTAAATTATATTCTAGTTCTAGTAATAATTATTATTTCATACCTATGGTACAGAGAATATAGAAATAATCGAAGAATTGAAGAGATAAATAAGGAGATAAATCTACAATAGTATATATAAAAAGAAAAGAACAGGCGATTAGGTCTGTTCTTTTCTTTTTGTGCATCTGAAAATATAGTACCACTTTTTATTTTAGTTTCAAGTTTCCCTCCGCAATTATTTTAGTACGAGAATTAATTAGGTCAGGGAAAACAAGTATTTTTATATAAGTAGCACAAGCTATCATAATACTGTTGTCTGTGGACAACTCATTTTTAGGTATGTTTAGAGTTAGGTTTATATATTTTTTTACTAAATTTGTAAATTCATCTCTGATCTTTTTGTTTGCTATAACACCACCAGCGATGATTAAACTCTTAAAGTCTTTTTGTTTAAGAACCATTTCGATTTTATGAATCAGAACTTCCACTACAGCATCTTCGAATTCTCTCGCAATATCTTCCTTTTCTTCACTTGAAATATTGCCTGGTTTAGAGTCGAAATGATCTCTAATGTAATACAGTACAGCTGTTTTTAATCCAGAGAATGAAAAATTAAAATTGTCTGAGTTGAGCATTGGGCGGGGGAATTTAGCAATTTTAGGTAGGCTATTCTCACGAGCTATTTTTGCAAGTTTAGATATTTCTGGTCCGCCAGGATAGGGAAGTCCTAAAAGTCTAGCCACTTTATCAAAAGCTTCTCCAACTGCATCATCTAAAGTCTGACCTAGTATTTTATGATGGCCCCAAGAGTCTATTTCAACTATTTCCGTATGACCTCCCGAAATGAGCAATGCTAGAGCTGGGAACTTTACAGTTTCATTGCTATCTACTAATACAGATGTTATATGGCCCTCCATGTGGTTCGCTGGCACAACAGGTATTCCCCAAACCTTTCCTATAGCCAATGCAAAACTAATACCAACCCATAAAGCAGGTTCAAGTCCTGGTCCTGAAGTGACAGCTATTATATCTATATCTGGTTTCTGGATCTTTTCTAAAAGGTTTTTAAAAGGCAAGAATAATCCTTCCTCTCTTTTTAGTATCTCTTCAACTTCAATCCAGTTAGAAATAGAATTTATTTCTTTTGGCACAAAAAGTTTTGCATCTTTCAAAACTTTTTCTAATAATGGGGTCAATTTTTTAGCATGTTCTCTTTTTGCTAACATTGGGAAAACCCCACCGAACTCCTTGTGTATTTCTATTTGTGAAAATAAAGCATTTCCGAGTATGGAAAAAGTAGGGGATGCTAGTTCACCTGAAGCTTCTACTATACTGACTGCTGTTTCGTCGCAGGATGTCTCAATACTAAGTATTTTCATGTGCGGGATGCAGGATTCGAACCTGCCACCTAGTCAACGTCAATGACTCGCTCTACCAAATGAGCTAATCCCGCATACTTACAACAACAAGGTAAAACTAGCATATTTTTGCTTTTTTTACAAAAAATGTTATAGTTCTCCTGTGCTTTTTGGCCTCATCGTCTAACGGTTTAGTAAGTGGACTTTTGAGGCTGGAAGAGGGGTGAGAAAGTGTTTTACACTTTCGCAAGACCGGAGCCCGACGGGGCGAGGTGGGGTCGCGAGAAAAGTCAGTAGACTTTTACTTGTGACCGATTCCCCTCTGGTTAGTTTTACTGGCCTCATCGTCTAACGGTTAGGACGCGGCCTTTTCAAGGCTGCAATCGGGGTTCGATTCCCCGTGAGGTCACATTTTTCATGATTCATTCATTTATAACATTCATTGAACAGATAGTAATACCTTTTGGTGCATTTGGAGTGTTTTTTGCTGAGATTATTGAGGAAATAGTGGTGCCTATACCTTCTGCACTAGTTTTGTTTACTTCTGGTTTTATTTTGTTACAAGGAGAAATATCGTATGAGTTTTTTAAGGATCTTATTTTTATTATTACTATACCTGGAGCTGTTGGATTAACTTTGGGATCGACTTTTATTTATTATTTAGGTTACAAGGGGGGAAAGCCATTTATAGAAAAATACGGAAAGTATTTTGAGGTTAGTTGGCAAGAAGTTTTGGATTTTGATGAAAAACTAAACAAGTCTAAATACGATGAATATATTTTTGTATTTGCTAGGATATTACCTTTAGTGCCAAGCTCTGTTATTGCAATGTTTGCAGGTGTAACAAGAATGCCTTTAAAAAAATACTTAACCCTTACTTTGATTGGAGCAATAATCAAGTCTTTTGTATATGGTTATGTAGGGTATAAGGTGGGGGATTTGTATAGAGTTTATGCAGAAAAAATATCCAAATTTGAGAACATTGGTCTAGTATTTATTTTTCTATCTGGAGTTATTTTTATCGCTTATAGAATATACACAAGACGTTATAAGAAATGAAGTTATCCACTTTTAGATAGTTTGAGCACCTCCCTTCGGGTTGAGCCGCTCTTTTGCATATACAAAATTTATTTAGAAATTATTAGTAAGGAACCATTGTCTATATCAAAAACAGTTGATGAGTGTAGTGCGTACATGAAATTTTTAATAGAATACCATCCAGACTTTGCTGATGGTAATGGGTTTGTAATATAAACATTTTCTTCATCATATCCATTTACTATAACAAAATGAAATCCTCCTTCATTTGATCCTAGGGCTTTACCGTAAATAAGTGCAATAATTAAACATTCGTTGTCAATCGCTTTTTTAATGTGTTGTATATTTGGAATCTCAATATTTAATTCACCACCTGTATTTAGAAAATCTTTTAATAATTTGATTCCTTTTTCAAATTTTGGTAAATCAACTATTTTACTAGATATGTGTTGAATTATTGATTGTTTGTTGTTCAGTTTGATATCTGGAGAAAAAAGGTAAGGTTGGGCCGTAATGCAAGTTACCTTAAGCCCTGATTTAAGTAAAATTATTCCGTTGTCGAAACTAAAGGTGCCAACATCATCGTAACTTAATTTTTCTGCTAAGGATTGCAAGTCATTTTCCAAACCGAAGTATTTCAATACCATTTGAGTACAGACAGGGCCACAATCTTTACTGTCTATATCTTGAAAAAGCTGTTCAACATTGATTTTTTTCATTAAATTTATTTAGTGTGTAGTTCCATGTAAATATCCTCAAGGGCTTTCACTGCATCTCCTGAAGCAATATTGTTTTGGTGGTATAGTCCATCTGTACAGTCTCCAGCAGCCCAGATACCTGCTACTTTAGTTTTTTGGTTTCGTGGATCAGTGGGTATTTGCCCAATAGCGTTTAGTTCTAGAATATTCTTTGCAAAATATGTTGTAGGAATAAGACCGATTTCAACAAACACTGCAGATACTTTTAACTCTATATTTTCTTTGGTCTTTGCATCTTCGTAAACTATACTGTTTACAAATTTATCTCCCTTTATTTCTTTTGGAACTGCATTAAGAATAATTTTGAATTTAGGGTTTTGACTTAGTCTGTCTACACTGATTTCGTCTCCTCGTAATTTTTCAGTTCTATTTAGTAGGGTAACACTTTTGCAGTAAGCCAGTAGCTGTGCAGAAGTTTCTAGTGCCGCGTTTCCTCCGCCAATAACAACTACATCTTGGTCAGCAAACAATGGCCCATCACAAGAAGCGCAGTAGGTAACACCCTTGTTATCAAATTCTGAGGCTCCCGGAACTTCTAGTTTTCTTCTTGTACTACCTGTGGCGATTAAAACAGTCCTACTTGTATATTCACCAGTATCTGTTGCTACAGCAAAACCACCATCTATTTTTTTTATATCTTGCACGGTTTCTTGCTTTATATCTACTGTGCCACCTGCATAGGAGTATAGATGGTTTTTTAGTGACTTTGCTAGATCATCACCAGATATTTTTATTGTACCTATCCAGTTTTCGATTCCTGTGGAAACTATAGATTGCCCCCCAAATTCAGGAGTGACTATTAATGTTTTTAACTTTTTTCTTGCCGCATAAACACCAGCAGAAACACCTGCTGGTCCACCTCCAATAATTATTAAATCGTATGTCATAGTTTGGAAATTATAACTCAAAAATAAAATATCTACCATTAAAATAGGTAAAAATGCTCTAGATACGAGGCGAACAAGAAAAATAACTTGAGCCTTATAAGTATAAGGTGAAAGTTATTTTATCGTAGTTTAACAAAGTAGATAGGTTATTTTTTTTACCTATTTTAATTTTGATCGGCGTAGAAATGCTGGCACCGCACCCCATTCATCATCCTCATCGTCTCCCACTTTCTTTGTTTCATCTGTAGAAGAAGATTGTGCTGGAATAGAGTTGTATATTTTACCCTTTTCTTCAGGTACTGATATTTTTTCTGGTTGAGAAATTTGAGCTGATTGAAATAGAGTTTTCTTTGTAAAGTTTTCAGGGAAACTAGAAGCAATAACTGTGATTTTAACTTCACCCTTCTTTAGTTTATCGTCTTTTACTGTACCAAAAATAATTTTAGCATTTTGATCTACAGATTCAGTAATGATTTTGGCTGCGTCTTGAATCTCAAACATTCCAAGATCTTCACCTCCTGCTATAGAGAATAGTACTCCTTTTGCACCATTTATAGATACCTCTAAAAGAGGTGAGTTAATGGCCATTTTTGCGGCTTCCTCGGCTCGTTTTTCGCCTGTTGCCTTACCAATACCCATAAGTGCAGAGCCTGCGTCTGCCATAACTGCTTTAATATCAGCAAAGTCTATATTAATGATACCTGGAGTAGTAATAAGGTCAGAAATACCTTCTACGGCTGATTTCAAGACATCATCACATGTAGCGAAAGCATTTTTTGCTGTAGTTTCTTTTGAGATGGTTGAAAGAAGTCTGTCGTTGGGTATAACTATAATAGCATCGACTGCCTGTCTAAGTTCTTCTAGACCCGCTTCTGCCAGTTTCATTCTTTGTTGTCCTTCAAAGAAAAATGGTTTTGTAACAACACCAACAGTAAGCGCCCCCATTTCTTTTGAAATTTTTGCAACGATAGGTCCTGCTCCTGTTCCAGTTCCACCTCCAAGTCCGTAAGTAATAAAAACCATATCAGCACCCTTGATAGCTTCTTGAATTTCCTCTTTTGTTTCTTCAACAGCTCGTCTACCAAGTTCTGGATTCATGCCCGCACCAAGACCTCGCGTTAGGTTTTTACCAATATGTATTTTTCTTTTTGCTAAAGAGTGGTGAAGGTCTTGTGAGTCAGTGTTTACAGCAATAAAATCAACACCCTTTACTTTTGAGTTTATCATGTAGTTGAGGGCATTTTTTCCTGAACCACCCACACCTATCACTTTTATTCTCGCGAATGTTTCAACATCTGGTTTGATTTGCGGCATATTTTTATGGCTAAATTTATTAGATGACAGTACTATAGCACTAAAGTCTTTAAATAAAAACAATTGACCAAGTTGTCAATTTGTGTTTGATATTATTCTAATTTCAGACCTATAAATAAGGGTTTTTTGGGGTTTATGGTGAAAATTGTTTTATCCAGTTAAATATTTTATTCCAAAGCTTGTAACCACTATTTCTTATGCCTAAATTTGTTTTTTCTTCCTTAGAAAAACCTAATACACATAAACCATATGCTACTGCCCACATAGAGTCTTTAAAATTTGTTTTTTGTTCAGATAAATTTAGTGTTGCAATGCGGGATGGAAGTTTTAGTGAAGCTTTTGCAAAATCTTCTATGGAATTCATACTACTACCACCACCTGTTATAAATATTCCTGCAGGGAGTAGTCCGTTTCTGCCGATTTTTTTGAGATGGTTTTCTATTAGTTCAAACATATCAGTAAGCCTTGCGGAAACGATCTCTTCTAATTTCTTTTTCGGATAACTATTTGTGCCTATGCTTCCTATTTTTATATTCTCAGCTTCTTCGAGTGGAATCTTTAGTCCAAGAGCTATGTCGTTAGTTATATCCGTTCCTCCGATAGGAAAAACTTCCATTGAAACTGGAATATTGTTTTCAAATACAACGATAGACATTGTCTCTGAACCAATATTTGCCAAAACACACCCAGCCATTTTTTGTGTCTTTGATAATGTTACAAAACTTGCTGCTATAGGTGAGGCCATTACATCGATAATATCTATACCAGTAGCATCTACTGCTTCAAGTAGGTCATTTATATGAGGTTCAAGACAAGTAATAAATAGCATTTTTACCTCGAGTTTAGTACCTCTCATGTCTAAGGGGCTTTTTGTAAGCACAGATTTGCCATCTATCTTGTATGAAAGGGGAATAGAATGGAGGATTTTTTGGTTTTGGATTTGATTTGTGGGGATGTTTTCTTCGCAGTTACTGTTAGCCTTTTCAATATCTAAATCAGTTATGTGTAAATCTGCACGACTAACAATAGTCATTCCTGTAGATGTGCAACTATTTAAACCAATACCACCAATAGAAATATATGCTTTGTGTATTTTGATTCCAGAATTTTTCTCTGCTATTCTTACTGCTTGACTAATACTGTTTGAAACATCACTACTGTTTATGATGTAACCATGTCGCATACCCTTGGATTCTGCTACTCCCGTGCCAATTATTTTAGTTGTGTTTTTGCCATTTACATTTACGAGTTCAGAAACAACCACTTTTACCTGGTAAGTACCAATATCTATTCCTACTGTAGTGTTGCGTAGCATTTGTAAAATAGCAGAAAGAAGTTTCGACGAAACACAGCTTTTGTGGAACATCGCGGAAGCCGTGAAGAGCTGAGCGCGAAGAAAATTTCAACAGAAAATTATTCTGTTTCCAGAAAAGATATGGTGAGAAAGAGGCTTTGAAAATAAATATTAGATACCAAATTTTCTTTGAAACTTTTTCTCTGCTTTATCCATTCTACTACCATGTTCCATTCCTTTCAAATGTAGACAGGCGTGGATAAATAAGAAACCTACAAAATTTTTGTAACTTTTTTGAAAATTGGGTGCTTCTTTTTTTGCGACGTGTGGATTTATGAAAATTTCTCCTGAGTTTTTATCTAGCGGGAAAGAAAGTACGTTCGGAGTGTAGTCTTTATTTCTATATTTTTTATTTAGTTCCTTGGATTTTCTATTTCCACAAAAAACCAAAGAAAGTTCATACTTTTCGCCCAAAATTGTATCTTTTATTAGAGCAAAAGACACTCTAGGGAGAGTGTCTTTTGTCATATTTAGTATTTGAAAATTTTCCTGCATTAGCCAAATTTAAACTTATTTTTTGCCTCGAGTGTGTTCAGTCATCTTGCCTAGTTTAATAAGCTCAGCTATTTCTTCTCTTTTTCTTAGAGTTTTTAGGGCTTTCTTTTGTCTAACGTATGGAGAAAGTTTTCTTGTAGCATATCTAAGTGATCTTACACGAGGTAAAACACCAGAACCTTGCACTTTTTTAGTGAATCTTCTGATCAAATTTACGTTATTTTCGTTGCCGTTCTTTAATACTTCTGCGTTTATCATATGGGGCATATTCTATCATAAAGCCATAAAATACTCAATACCGTCTATTTTGAGCTCTTTAAACCCTTCAAATACTTAGGTAGATCTTTAAGGTTGACAGTTTCTTGTTTTCTACTGACGATGTCGCGGACAACCATACTATCTTCCATTGCTTCCTTTTGACCCATAATTAGTACGTGAGTTGCTTTCATATATTCTGCTCCAGAAAGTTGTCCTGTTATTTTGTCTTTGGTTATGGAGTGGTAGATAGGGATTTTGTGCTTTCGAAGCATCTCCACAACGTTTAGTGCCTTAAGTTTTGCTGTGTTACCAAGCTGAACAAGGTAGAATTTTGGTTTTTTAATATTTTTTACTATAACTTTTTTAGCAAGTTCCTTATTCCTTTTAACCATTATTGTGGCGCCGATTGTCGGGATCTCTCTTTTTGCTCCTAGTTTTTTACCGAGACTGTTGTATCTGTACCCATAGGCAAGAAGTTCTCCTTGCTCAGAGTCTGAAGTCGGGAGTGTTCGTATTTCAAAAGTAGTAAAGGTAGCAAAAAGTTTATTAGATATCACACTAGGGTTTATTTTATAAGTAACTCCGAAAGCTTCTAGACTTTCTAATACCTCTTTAAAATGTGTTCTGCCATTATCTGAAAGTGTGCCTACATTTTGAGGTGCAGTTTTTAAAAACTCTTTAACATCAGGAGTATTTATTTTTAGCAATGAATAAAGATTTTTTTTGAAATCTTGTTTTGATTTTGCTGAAAGCAAATGACCATTTTTTCTAAAATGACTACCCATTTCTCGCTCAAAACGATTTACTGATTCTCTGTCGCCAATACTGTTTATGTCTATACATATATCTTTATAGCCCAGTTCTTCTAGAATAGAGATAATGCATTTCAATAGTAGTGATTCGCTAGTAGATTTGTTACTTCCCATAATTTCAAAACCATAAACCTCATTTGAAGTTTTTTTCTTATCCGCACCTCCGCCAGAAGGTTTTTTGTAGTGAATACTAATAGGTTGAGGTTCTAAATCAAATCTTTGTTCTATATACCATCTAGTCAATGCCACTTTTTCATGACTATCTGCATAATGATCAAAATCTTTGAACGGTTTTGATTTGGAAATATCATCATTTGCTATTTCAGGAGCTTTTACAACATTGAAACCGTAATGAATGGCAATTTCTCCTATTTTGTCAGTTGTGGTTAGAAGTTCTATTTTCGGTTTTTCTTTGTTCTTTGACATAGTATGTTTTAATTATTTCCAGGCATTAACTTAATCTTATTTAGTGGCCATAGTTGTATTATTGGTCTTCCTAAAATAAATTTTTTATCTAATGCCCCCCAGTAACGAGAATCAAAACTGTCTGCTCTATTATCTCCCATGACAAAATACTCAGAGTCTCCAAGTTTTTTTGTTATCTCTACATCTGCCTTATGTACAACGTATGTTTGTTCTAGAAAGAAACCGTTTGGATTTTCTGAATTTACAATTCTAACTGCATCTTTCGTAACGTATACTGTTTCTCCTGGTAAACCGATGATTCTTTTTATAAAGTTCTTGCTTGGGTTTTCGGGATACTTGAAAACAACAACCGAATTTCTAACAGGATTTTTTGCTTTATTTGATATTTTATCAACTATTAGATAATCCGTAGTTTCAAAAGTAGGGTCCATGGACTTTCCATCTACTAAATATGGTTCAGCAACATAGATTCTGAATGGAATTATTACACCAAAAACAATGATTAAAACAGTAATAATCTCCCTGATAATTCCTTTCCAATTTATATGTTTCTGTGTGGAGAAATCGTCTTCTTGTTTTAATTTTTCTATTAAATGAGGAGGTCTCGTACTTTCAACTGGTACTTTTTCATCTATCATATGCACTAGTATACAGGTAACAACTACTTGACGTAAAGACACAGGAGGTGTTTTAAAGGATTTGTTATGTATGTTAATATGCAAATATGAGTTACATATTTGTGGGGCTAGGGAACCCAGGGGAGGATTATAAGGAAACTAGGCACAACACCGGCAGAATGCTTTTAGAATGGTTTGGCAAAGTACACGACGCAGAGTGGAAACTAGATAAAAAACTAAATGCAACAGTTTCAAAAATCAAACTTGGTTCAAAACCAGTGACTTTAATTTTACCAGAAACTTTTATGAACAACTCTGGTAAAAGTGTTAAACCTCTTATTACTTCTGTGAAATCTGCAGAAAAACTTATGGTTATCTATGATGATCTAGATTTGCCATTTGGAACAAATAAAATATCTTTCAATAAATCTTCTGGAGGTCATAGAGGAGTAGAGTCAATTATTAAGGCAATTAAGACAGAAAAGTTTGCTCGTGTTCGTGTTGGTATTTCTCCAAAAACTCCTAGTGGGAAAATAAAGAAACCAAAAGGTGAGGAAGCGGTGACAAAAGTAATACTTGGAAAATTTAAAGAAGAGGAGATAAAAGAGCTAAAAAAACTTGCTAAAAAGTTAGGAGAAACATTAGAAACTTTTGTCAGTGCAGGACTTGAGAAGGCAATGACTGGTTTCAACTAAAACAAAAGCGACCCCTTGGGTCGCTTTTGTTTTATATCTTTAGTCTTTCTTTGATGGATCAACGTAACTTAGAGTCATCTTCTGTTCTTTAGGATCAAATACTCCGATTTTGAACTTGTAACTCTTACCTAGTTCAAGCGTAGAGTGTAACTTTTCATCACTACCGAACTCTGAAATGTGTACTAGACCAGCGATACCTTCCTCAATAGACGCTAATGCACCATGTTTGTTGAACTTAATAACAACACCAGAAACGATATCATCTTTCTTGTATTTTTTCTCAGCATCTTTCCAAGGGTTTTCCTTTAGAGCCTTGATAGAAAGAGAGATCTTTCCATCTTTGATTTCAATTATCTTAACCTTAATTTTCTCACCGATGTGGAAAAGAAGTTTAGGATTTTCAACAAGTGCCCAGTCGATTTCGGAAATGTGAACCAGACCTTCTAGACCTTCTTCTAGTTTTACGAATACTCCGAAGTCTACCATTCCTGTAACTTCACCAGTAACTTCATCATTAAGTTCGTATTTACCAATAATATAGTCTTTATTTTTCTGTTCAGGGTTTTTCTCAGAGAAGATAAGTTTACCTTCCTTTGGAGAAGCGCCAATTATTGCAACAGAGATTTTCTGTCCAACTAGTTTTTTCAATTCTTCTAGGATTCTGTCTTTGTCACCATCTGCTACACGAGGGTAGTGTTCAGTTTTAAGTTGTGAAGCAGGTAGAAAACCAGTAATACCTTGCCATGCAATAATAAGACCACCCTTGTTAGCTTCTAGTATAGGAAGTTCAAAGATTTTCTTATCTCGTATTGCGTCTTCAGCTTCTGACCAGATAAGTGCTTGTCTCGCTTCTTTTAAAGAGATTTCAATGTAACCGTCCTTGTTGTTTAAACTTACAACTTTTCCAGCAACACTATCTCCAACGTTGATTTTCTTTATGATGTCTCGAGCATTTATATACTCTCTACCATAAATAATACCTGTACCAAAAGGAGGCATGTCGATATACACACCAGATTTCTCAATACCAATAACTTTACCTTCTATAACATCGTCAACAGACGGAGGATTTACAGTCGCGTTAAGGATTTTATCCATAACTGACTTTTTTTGTTCCGCCTCTGCTGAAAGAGGTGCAGTTTCCATTGCCTCTTCCTTTACCTTTTTTGCTTTTGCCATGTTTAGTATATGTGTAATAGGTTTTTTACCCCTAACTGAATATCCGGATGGGGTAAGGTTAAGACCTACTACGGCTATTAATATACAAGTTCTAAGTATACATAAATACAGCAATAAATCTAGAGGGATATGCACTTGACACGGATCACATTGTGTGTAAAATGTATTCTGAAACCCTAAAGAAAGCAGGTGTAAGAGTGATTGATGGACAGGAAACAAACCCCGTCAGAGTCGGCATAGTTCTGACTGGCATCATCGTTGGCATCGGCCTTATCGTTCGACTCGTAGAGTCGGGCAGTAACGGCTTCACGCTCGTTCAGGGGGCGTTCACAGAAGGTCTGCGCGAAGCGAAGGCAGACGCAAAAACTTCGGCGGTGCCGGAGGTCAAAATGGTGGCTCCGGCCACCGAACCCATTCCGGACTGGGTAAGTCCGGATCGGTTGTATGCTCCGGTGGTAGCACGTGGAGTGAACGCCGAGTAGGGCTCGGAGCAAGTAGGGAAGGCGTCTCGGTACGCACCTCCCCGCGTGCCGAGCTCTTTCTTTTTGCAAAAAATAAATTTTATAATAATTTTCATAGCAACCTTAAAAATTCCTGCGAATTTTTAAGGCCAGTCCTCGACCCCGATCCGTCAAGAATGGGGTGCCTTGACGGAGCCATGCTCGGGGCACTGCGGGGGCTCTGAAAATTATTATAAAATTTAAATGTGTTTGAATTTAAATACTTTTCTGATAGACTAAATCTTATGATAATCACATACCACGGGGCAGATTTTTTTAAAGTTTCATTCGGGGATACTACTATTGCCGTAAATCCTATTTCTAAAGATTCAAAACTAAAATCAACAAAATTTGGAAGCGATATTACTTTAGTTTCTTTAAATAGTCCTGATCATAACGGTCTAGATGTTACTTCACGAGGAGAAAAAGAATCTTTTGCAATAACTGGACCTGGTGAGTATGAGGTTTCTGGAGTTTTCATAAAGGGATTTCTTTCAAAATCTAACTATGGAGGAGAGGATAAAATAAATACTATATATACAGTAAACCTAGAAGGTATGAATTTGTGTTTCCTCGGGGCGCTTTTTGACGAGAAACTAGATAGTGATACAAAAGAGGCGATAGATGGTATAGATGTTTTGTTTGTACCAATAGGAGGTGGTGGAGTTCTGGATCCTGCTGTTGCTCACAAACTGGCTGTACAGTTTTCACCAAAAATAATCATTCCGAGTCATTTTGCAGAAGTTGGTGATAAAAATGCTCTTAAGGTATTTCTAAAAGAAGCTGGAGCAGAGGGTGTAAAACCTGTAGATAAGTTAACTTTGAAGAAAAAAGATTTGGAGGGAATGGAGGGGGAAGTCGTGGTTCTTGAATCTATCTAGATTTTTTTAGTATAAAAAATAAGTTATAATGTTTGCATGTTTGAATTTTTAGAGAATTTACGTAACAAACCTCGTGGTACAAAAAAAAGAATAGCTTTTTTAACTTCCTTTACTTTTACAAGCATTATTCTTGCTTTTTGGTTGGTATCTATATATCCAAGTTTCCAGGAACAAAATAACATCGAGAAAAAAGTTAAAAAAATAGAAAGTAGCCCTATTGTAAGCGTGAGTTCAGTTTTCTCAGATAGTTTTTCAAAAATCAAAACGCAGTTTGGAATGATAAGGGAACTTGGCCAAAATTTTACAAAAGAAGCTGAATACTATAGTGCCAGCTCTACATTAGGTACAACTTCAACCGAAAAAAGTGAACAAAATACTGCAAACGTATTGTATGGTGCAGATGAAGATTTGCCATAAATTTTCTTTGAATTTTATGAGAAATTGTGCTACAATACCCCAGTAATAATTGAATTCATTCTAAAATAATATTAATCAATCCCGAATGGCTAAAGTAAACAAAACAGAAGCGGAGGAACCAAAAGTACCAGCTCATATAAATGTTATTTCTCAAGAAATAACATCAGAGATGAAGGCTTCTTTCATCGACTATGCCATGTCAGTTATTACTGACCGTGCTTTACCTGATGTGCGTGATGGTTTAAAACCTGTGCATCGACGTATTTTGTATGCGATGCATGAAAACGGTTTAACTGCTGGGGGTAAGACTAGAAAGTCGGCGACTGTTGTGGGAGCCGTTATTGGAGATTATCACCCTCACGGTGATGTTGCTGTGTATGACTCTATGGTGAAAATGGCGCAAGACTTTACAATGCGTTATCCACTTATCATCGGACAGGGAAACTTCGGTTCTATTGATGGTGACAATGCAGCGGCATACAGATATACAGAGGCAAAAATGTCTAAGCTTTCTGCAGAGCTTTTGCGAGACATTGAGAAAGAAACTGTTGATTTTATTCCTAACTATGATGGCACTAAAAAAGAGCCGAAGGTTTTACCAACAGCGGTTCCAAACTTACTTCTCAATGGAACACTTGGTATTGCGGTGGGTATGGCAACTAACGTGCCACCACACAACTTAGGTGAAGTAATGGATGCCGTTACACACTTGGTTGATAATAAAGATGCTACTACAGAAGACCTGCTACAGTTTGTAAAAGGTCCAGATTTTCCAGTTGGCGGTATAGCATTTAACCAAAAAGATATAAACCACGCCTATGCAAGTGGAAAAGGTGGTGTGGTTACTCGTGGGGAGGCTGAAATAGTAGAAAATAAATCAGGTCAATTCCAAATTGTAATCACTTCTATTCCATTTCGTGTAAATAAATCTACTCTTATTTCTCGTATAGCTGAACTAGTACAAGAAAAGAAACTTGAGGGTGTAAAGGGCTTGCGAGATGAATCTGCAAAGGATATTCGAGTAGTAGTAGACTTAAAAGGTACTGCGCACCCGCAAACAGTTCTGAACTATTTGTATAAACATACTCAACTTGAAGAAACTTTCCACTACAACATGGTGGCGCTTGTAGATGGCGTTCCAGAAACAATGTCATTGAAGGGTATTTTGGAAAACTTTGTATCTCATAGAACTACTGTTATAAGGCGAAGAACTGAATATGATTTAAAGAAAGCACTTGAAAGAGAGCATATTTTACTTGGACTTAAAAAAGCTCTAGATCATATAGATGAAATCATCAGACTTATTAAGAAGAGTAAGGATACTCCAGAAGCTCATGCAAACTTGATGAAAACATTTAAGTTTTCAGCAATACAGGCCACTGCTATTTTGGAGATGAAACTTCAACGACTTGCTGGTCTTGAGAGAAAGAAAATAGAAGACGAATTGAAAGCAGTTCAAGAACTTATCGAAACCTTGAAAGCTATTTTGGCTTCACCTAAGAAAATTCTTGGAATTATTAAAGACGAGTGTAAGGAAATTAAGGAAAAGTATGGTGATGAAAGACGAACTCGTATTATAAAAGGTGGTGCACAAATACTTTCTGTAGAGGATTTGGTTCCAGATGAGGAAAATGCTCTGGTTTTAACTGCGGGAGGCTATATAAAAAGAACAAATCCTGACGAGTTTAGAAAACAAAAACGAGGCGGTGTTGGTGTGGTAGATCTAGATACAAAAGAGGAGGATTTTGTTACTATGCTACTTATTACTTCTACTCATTCCGATCTGTTATTTTTTACAGATAAAGGTAAGGTTTATCAAACAAAAATGTATGATATTCCAGAAGGTAAGCGCGCAACAAAAGGTAAAAGTATAATGAACTTTTTACCTCTATCAGAAGGTGAGAAGATTACATCTATACTTCCTATGCCAAAAGAAGTCAAAAAGTCTGAGTCATCACTTATGATGGTTACAAAACAAGGTGTTGCTAAAAAGGTAGCCACAAGTAGTTTTCACGACGTTCGTATTTCAGGAATTATTGCTATAAAATTAGATTCTGGAGATGCATTAGTTTCTGCTTCATTCACTCACAGCAAAGATACTGTTATGGTAATTACGGCAAAGGGTCAATCTATACATTTCAAAGAGTCTGATATTCGTGAGATGGGAAGAACAGCTATGGGCGTCAGAGCAATTAAACTTGGAAAGGGAGATGAAGTAATTTCAGCTGAAACTGTGCCAAATACATTAAATAATGGAACTATTATGGTAATTTCTGCAAATGGTTATGGTAAGTGTACAGATATTGATGAATACAAAGTTCAAAACAGAGGAGGCTCAGGAATAAAAACTGCAAATGTGACTCCAAAGACAGGAAATATTATTTCTGCAAAAGTTTTTGCAGAAGGTGAAGGTGAAATAGTAGCTATTTCTAAGAAATCTCAAGTTATTAGAGTTGATGCAAAGGAGATTCCAGTGCTCGGTCGCCAAACTCAAGGAGTGAGAATAATGAAGTTGCGAGACGGGGATTCTATTGCTTCACTCATTTGTCTATAACACTAGCGTCTTTTTTGCAAATTTTATCGTACTGCTTGTACACCTCAAGTTATTGCTTGAATTTTATACGCAACCTTCACAAAAAATCTTCCGAGCTATTTTTCAAATATTATTTTGTGTTAATAACTTCTATGCATTTAGTATTTTTTCATACTATAATAAGAACATAACAAAACTATGTTCTCTGATCCTGTAAAAAATATTGAACAACTAGGTGTACAAGCAGGTCAGGAAATTGCTGATCTAGGTTCAGGTTCAGGTGCTTACACTCTAGCTTCTGCAAAAGCTCTTATTTCTACAGGTAAGGTGTATGCTATTGATATAAATAAAGATTTGTTAAATAAGGTTAAAAATGAAGGTGTAAAACAAGGATTGTATAATATTGAGGTAATTTGGGGAGATATAGATACACCAAATGGCACGAAACTACGAGATTTTTCGGTAGATATTGCTTTAGTGTGTAATGTTTTGTTTCAAATAGAAAATAAAGATGTCCTGGTAAAAGAGGTAAGGAGAATATTAAAACCAGGTGGTAAAGCTTTGGTAGTAGATTGGACTGATTCATTTGGTGGTCTGGGACCAAAGCAGTCACATGTTTTTGGTTTGGATAAGTCGAAAGAAATATTTGAAAAAAATGGTTTTCATGTAGAAAGAGAGTTTTCGGGAGGAGGTCATCATTATGGTTTGGTGTTTAAGAAGTTATGATTTGTGTAAAAAATTTTAGTATAATTATTATATGAGCAATCTAAGTAGTTTTAAAATCGCAGTCCTTTCATTTTTCGGTCTATTTATTATTATTGGAATCGCAGTTTTTGCACTATCTAAAGCTAGTAATGCTGGTCTTAGTGCAAATATAAAAATATGGGGGACAATATCAAGTGAAACTTTTAACAATATGTACAATGCTTCCCCTTTAAAAGAAAATAAAAATTTAACTATTACTTATGTAAAGAAAGACGCAGAGGATTTTGATCAGGATTTTGTGGAAGCATTGGCAGAAGGAAACGGTCCCGACATCGTTTTACTTAGAGAGGACTACATTTATAAACACAGAAACAAACTATTTACTATTCCATATGCGAGTTATCCAGAAAGAGATTTTAAGGATAAGTTTATTGAAATAGGAGAAATGTTTCTAACAAAAAATGGCATAAGCGCTATACCATTTATGGTAGACCCTATGGTTATGTACTGGAACAGGGATATTTTTACAAATAATCTTATTTCACAACCACCAAGATATTGGGATCAGATTTATTCAATATTGGAGAAAACTACCAGAAAAGATGATAACGCAAATGTATTACAAAGCGCTATTGCTTTGGGAGAATGGAGGAATATTACAAATGCAAAAGAAATTGTATCAATGATGTTTATTCAAGCAGGTACGCCAATTACATCTAAATCAGGAGAAAATGTTGTATCTGTTTTAAATTCTCAGTTTAATAATGCTGTTACTCCAGGACAAACTGCTTTAAATTTTTATACACAGTTTTCAAATCCAACTTCAAAATCATATACTTGGAATAGATCTTTGCCTTCGTCTTTGAATATGTTTTTGTCTGGTAATCTAGCAATGTATTTAGGTTTTGCAAGTGAAATATTTAATATTCAACAAAAAAACCCTAATCTGAACTTTGATGTAACTAATGTTCCAGACACAAGAGACACTGGGAAAAGGGCAGTTTTTGCTCATATGTATGCATTTGCAATTACGAAGCAATCAAAGAATCTTAATGCATCATTTACCGCTATAAATTCCTTTACTGAACCTGCAGCACTAAAGTCGCTTGAATCACAGACAAACCTCCCTCCTGTTAGAAGAGACATGCTTGCAGAAAAACCAACTGCTGCGTATATGTCTGTATTTTACAGTTCTGCACTAGTGTCACGTTCATGGACTGATCCAAACCCAATTGAGAGTTCAAATGTATTTCGTGATATGATTGAATCTATAACAAGTGGTAAAAGTAGATCATATGAAGCGTTGAGTAAAGCAAACCAAGATCTGACTCAATTATTAAAATAAAATGCTCAAGAATATTCTTTCAAAGACAAGTTTAAGTATACAGATTATTGCGCTGCTTTTTTCTTTGGTTTTACCGGTGCTGGCATATGCACAAGGCACTGGGGTTGTGTACGAATGCACTAGTGGTCGTCCTGGTGAGTGTAATTATACAGAACTTATCGCAGCTGTTGTTAGAGTTATTAACTGGCTTATAATTTTTACTCTTCAGTTTTCAGTTGTGGTTATTGTATATGCCGGTTTTAATTATATGATTTCAGGAGACAATCCTGGTAAGCGTGCAGAAGCAAATAAAATGTTAACAAAAGTAGTTTGGGGAATTTTCTTTGTTTTGGCGGCTTGGCTGATAGTAAATCTAATCGCACGAACACTTTTAACTCCCGCAGTTATAAATGTAACACCAACAGTAACACCTTAATTTAAAAATATGTATAAAAACAACATCATTAGAATATTGTCCTTAACCTTTGTTTTGATATTTCTGTTTGTTCCTTTAGTTGCTTTTGGACAAAGTGGGGGTGGTACTGGTGGAAGTGTTGTAATTCCAATACGTATAAATAACCCCTTTAACTGTGGTGGTAACACATCAAACTGTACAATAATGACCTTAATAACTTCTATTCTAGAAGGAATCATAATGCCTATTGCAGCTGTGGCAGTTACAGTTTGGATAGTTTGGGCAGGATTTGGTTTCATTTCCGCACAAGGAAAACCTGCCGAAATAGATAAGGCTAAACAAAGACTTTTGTGGTCACTTATCGGTGCAGGTATACTACTGGGTGCAGTAGGCATAGCAAATGTTGTTTCTAATACTGTTAGAGCTCTAGTTGCTCCATAAAATTTATGACAAAAAGTATTACACAAAAAATTAAGTATTCGGTTATAACCTTTTCAGTGTTTACACCTTTGGTTGTTTTTACTCAGTCGGCTCCACTAGATTTAAATGCTGCGGGAACAACTTTATACAATGTATTTGATTATTTTAACGATACTCTAAGACTTTTAAATCCAGTATTGTTTTCTGTTGCATTTGTAGTTTTCTTCTGGGGGCTTTCTAAGTTTATTCTGAACTCAGGAAACAAAGATGAGATAGAGAAAGGAAAAGAGTATATGATTTGGTCAATATTGGCATTGTTTATACTGGTTTCGTTTAGGGTAATTATAAGTTTAATTACATCAGATTTTGGTTTAGGTCCTGCAACTACAACACCACAAATACCACAGTCTCCTTATACAAGTGGAACTTGTATTGGATGTGCTCCATAAAAAATATTATGAATAATACTATTAAATTTAAAAAGTTTTTAAAGATTTTACCTTTTTTACCAGGAGTTGTTTCAGCCCAAACCGGTATACGTGTTCAGGCATTGATAATGGATGTTTATAGTGTAGTTTATTTGTTTCCTATAATCTTATATGGTCTTTGTATAGCTTTCTTTTTCTGGGGAGTTGCAGATTTTATTTTGAAGGCTGGTGATGAAAAGAGTAGAAGTGAGGGGAAAAGGAGAATATTGTGGAGTGTAATAGCAATTGCTGTTTTTAGTTCTATTTGGGGCATAATTAGATTTTTAGCAAATGTAATTGGTGTAAATCCTTAGAAAAATATGCATTTAAAAAGAATATTCATAATAACTTTAGTATTTGTTCCTTTTTTTGTTAATGCTCAGATACTTCCACTTAATAATGTACAACAAATAGTGTGGGGAATTAGGGATGTAGTTAGACTGTTAGGGCCAATTGTTTATTCGTTGTCTATAATTTTCTTTTTTTGGGGATTAGGTAAGTATGCTTTATCTTCGGGAAATCCTAAGTCAGTTGAAGAAGGCAAGGGAATAATGGTCTGGGGAGTGATTGCTATTGCTGTTATGACGTCTATCTACGGTCTAGTTGCTTTTCTACAGGTAACTTTTGGTGTAAGTAATAGAACAACTCCAATTGCTCCTCTGATTCCAAGTGCTACAGATTTTCAATCTTGGCCAACCTCAAGACCTTAGGTCTTATCCACATTACTATTGTAATTTCTTAATTTTGTAATATAATTAGGGCATTATTATATTAATAAAAGTAATCGATTTATTCGAAAATAAACAAATGAAAAAAGTAATTTTAGGTTCATTGTATTTTGCTCCGTTTATAGCTTTCGCACAGGGTGCTCCACTTGGAAATATCACAGCGATTGTTCAACAAATAGGAGCTATTGTTAGATTGCTTGGTCCAATAGTATTTTCTATTGCGATCATATACTTCTTCTGGGGTATAGCAAAATACGTTCTATCTGCTGGTGATCCAAAAGCAGCAGCTGAGGGACGAAGTATTATGATTTGGGGAGTAATTGCTATTGCAGTTATGGCTTCTATCTACGGTCTAATAATATGGCTACAAAATACTCTGGGAGTTACAAACGTAACTACTCCAATAATGCCAGTTCTTCCTTAGTTTTTATTGTTTCTTAATTAATACATGACAATTGTTCCATTCCTAAATAGGGTAATCGCACTTATACTTAACCCTCTCATTTACCTTGCCTTTAGTCTCGGTACAATGTATTTGTTCTACAATGTTATTAGGTTTCTATCTAAACAACCAGGGGACAAAGAAAGGGATGAAGCGTGGAGTGCGATATTGTGGGGAGTTGTTGGAATGTTAGTTATGTTTTCGGTTTATGGACTAATATATTTTGTTTTGGATGCATTTGGAATTTCTTCTGTAGGAGCTCCAGGTTCAGCTGTCAGATATTATTTAAATCTTCCATAAATAAAAATATACTTAAAATAAACAGTAATCGCGCGCTGACCCTAGGGTAGCGCGCGATTTGCGTAGTTACAGGCTTTTATTTCTCTTGCCTGCATGAGATTGTCACAAGACCGGCTGGCTCATCAGGAACCTGATAAGTAGTCGTTTTTGTGGCAAAGTAAGGAACAAAATCAGGGAGGAACTTGTACTTCTGTCCGTCCTCTCCCATCATCTCAACCTCGCGGTCGACTTCCCAGAAGCAAGTGTCGTTGAATGGGGGTCTGAAGGTTTCCCCCCATTCTCCCACTGGTGCGACAACTTTCTTTACGTAAACAGACGCCTTCAGCACATTTTTGTGTGCTTTCCAGCGCTTGAACTTGCTGTGCTTCCAGATGAGCCGTGCAACCTTGAACTGGCAGTCGACGGCTTCGACGTTGCATTGTGCCTCCGCGATTTCCTTCGCGGATTCATCAAGGTTAATCTGGAACATTCCGATATCTCGTGGGTTCTGTACTCCACGAAATACGGTGCCATCCGGGTTGAACTGCTGGTAGCGGGACTCGAACCTAACGGTATCGATTCCTTCCCAACGTTCGCGACGTGTTGATGTCGCAACGATTTCCGGATCTTCATTCCAGAACCTGATCACTTCTTGGAGGAAGTGTGTCTGGCCTTTGAAGTACGGCGATGCACCTGCGACTTGCGGTCTTGCGACCGGGCCATCGAAGATGTAGTCGTTCTTCGCTTTGTTCAAGTTCTTGGCAAGTAGCACGATGATGATCATCGCGATGCCTGCGCCGAACATTCGCCAGAGACCAAGACGGAAGTTCTCCAGAGACTTGTCATCTTTCTTTGGTACCGTAACCGGCTCGACCTTGACGGTCTTTGCCGGTTCAGGTTCAGGAACCTTCTTCGGTTCCGGTTCCTCCGCCTTAGGGGCGGGGGGTTTCGGTGCTGAGGTTCTTTTCCCGAACCACTCGTCCCTTTTGACCCAGAGGGTAAAGAGGACGATTGCGACGACGATAATCCACGTCATCATTATTCCTCCATTCTCAATGAGCCAAGTGAAAGTTTTCCCGAAATCGGGCATGTGCTGACTCCTCCGTATATAATTATATCATACTATTGTATAAAAAGCAAGCCCCCGCTTGGTATAAATACCTTGCAGGGGCTTCCATTTGTATAGCGCCGCGTAGGCGCTTCTCTATGACTCCCGTTCCTCGGTTGACGGGGCGGGGGAAGTGGGCTTCGGCTTCGCAGCATCGTACGCCGCAGCTCCAGTGACGACAGCCGAGACCAGGTCCGAAATCCCGCCGGATGGCAGGAACACTGCCTTGCCGTGCTGGAGACCAGCGATGACAGCATCCGTCTGGATGATCGCGCGAGCCCCAGCTGATTCATCGAGTGCTCTACCGCGAGCGGCGAGTGCAGCTGCGGTAGCGACACCTTTCTTCGAGATCTCGTCTGCCTCTGCTGTGTTCATCGCAGTTTTTGCTGAAGCTGCGCCCTGGCCTTCGTTGATCAGTTCAGTTCTTCTTCCTTCTGATCTACGAATCGTGGCCCTGGCGTCACCGTCGGCTCCAGCGATGTCAACAGTGCGTTTGATCATCGCTTTGTTGGTATCGTGATGAACGCCGAGGTTTTTCACGATGAGGTCGGTTACATCGATGCCCCATGAGGGATTCGGTGTAAGGCCCTTTTGAATCAATCTCTCTTTTCCTTCGGGGTCGCCGATGAGTTCCTCGACTCGCTCCTTTAGCCTACGATTGAGTTCGCCGATTTCAGTGAGGGCTTTCGCCACAAACGTTTTTCCGGCGTACTCACTCAGCACGCTGATGCAGACATCTCTGATCCGCTCGACTGCTTCCTGGAAGCCACCAACTTCTTCGATCAATTGCTTGAAGTTGTGCACCTTCATGATGAAGAAGACGTGCGGGTCAGTTGTCATCCGCTTCGCGAGTGGATCAGTTGCATACGACGCACGCTCTTCTGGAGTGAGTTTGACGAGTGAAACTGTGCCGTCAGAACCCATGACTTCGACTCCAATGTAGGAATCGATGTCGCCCCAGTTGGTGTGCATGGGCTCCTCCAAAATGAACCAGGAGGAAGAGGGTACGGATTTTTCGAACTTGGTTCTCTCAGTTTCGTCGAGAGTTCCAAAGTCGATTTTTATTCCTGTTTTTGAGACCCTTTCAACTCTCATTGGCCATGGAGCCAAAAAGAGTCCGGATTCCACTTCTCCCTCAAGGATGCGACCAAACAAAATGATCACACCCTTTTCCTTTTCCGACATGGTTCTCACACTTGCGATTCCGTGGCAGAGTGTGATTGTGAGAGCGATGAGCCACCACCAAACGCCACCTTTCTTACCACCGATGAAGATGGCAATAAGGAGAAGGCTTGAGTGTGCCGCGATGAACATCACGTAGACTGAGTTCAGATTCTTTCGAACCCAGCCGAGGCCTTCCCAGGCGTCCTTGATGGTCGCGCCCGTGTACTTGCGGCTCTTGTAAGCTCCCGCAAAGAGGAAGATGATCCCGATGATGATGCCCACGTAAGACATTACGTTGAGTACCTCACCAAGATATCTGTAGATCCCAACTCCCATCGAAATGATGGAGATCAGTACTCCTACTACCATCAACCAGAACTTCATTTTTTATCCTTTCCTAGAGTCAAAGAGCTGACAAGGGTAGGCGACATGCCAGCCCTATGCTCCGTGTACAATTTTATCACATAAATATGTAAAAGTCAAGTTAAATAGACATAAAAAAATGGCTAAGTAAAGCCGTGAAAATATACTTTGCAAAACCAGCCTGTCGCAGCGTCGTATTAATGTTTTTGACCGGATTCTCTTTAAATTTAATATCATCGACATTCAATTAAATTTAAAACGGACAATTACTACACACGTTACTACAAGCGTAGACCGTGATTTCGTTCGAGTCCTTCACACAAAAGCAGGACTCGGTCACAGATAAATTTCTGCTGAAATTTTCCGCGACCCCACCTCACGCCGTCGCGCTCCGGCTTTCGAGTCCCTCCTTACTCCAACGCAAAAATCGGCGTTTAGCCGATTTGTTGGTGGGTAAGGAGGGACTCGAACCCTCAAGCCTTGCGGCACTAGTTCCTAAGACTAGCGTGTCTACCAATTGCACCACTTACCCG
>JACCDR011110293.1_pt1 | contig 37042 bp, 18 predicted proteins | sample 7446431 | NCBI WGS metagenome assembly JACCDR01 (sample SAMN15323443, study PRJNA562643) | freshwater metagenome | isolation source: river surface water | place: USA:Blue River Watershed | collected 2017-08-17 | reverse complement strand
TTAACCAACCACCTACTGCAAAGTATGCACAAGGTAATAATAAAAGACCTGACCAACCTACGAATACAAAACGGTCTTGACGTAGCCAGTCATCTGCATCATCAAACCATGTACGTTTTTCTTGATATGTACCAATCGCAATTGTCACCGCGTATCCCCAATATATTACAATAATTCATCATATCGTTACATTAAATGTTTTAAAATTTTCAACCTTTTTTACAAATAAAATTATATCATTTTAATTTTTTTAACATCCATTTTTATATAAATTTACCTATTTTATATAAAAATTTTTTCCTTTGAAATCTTTGGAACTCTTTTGAACTCTTTTGAACTCTCTAGTTTTACTGTTTTCCTTAATCTATTGAAACAAGGGAGTTAAAATAAATTGATTTTAAATAAATTTATTTAAAATCAATTTATTTTAACTTGACATAGTAACTCTTCTCTGCTCCTTCACTTGCCTTAGCTACCCTTCGCTACCCTTAGGTATCTACCCAAAGGGTAGCGAATAAGCAACCCTTACTTGCTCCCTTTTGCAGATAGAAAGTAAGAGCCCGAAGGGTAGAGACTTTTTTAATGATCAAGGGTCTACACAATGTAGTAAACTTTTTTTACTAAAAATAGTAAAAAACTTAGATTAGTTTTACAACTTTTAAAAGACCTAAATAAATTGTTAAAGTTAAACCTAATGCACCAATTAGTAATACAATATAACTCGAAACTGTTACCATCTTTATTGTTTTATTCAAATTTTTTTTCTAATTCTATAGAATTCATTTAAAAATTTTTAAATGAATTCTATAGAATTGATTGACATTTTTATTATAAGGAGCTTAATTAGTAAGCTAAACCTAAACTTCTAGTACTTTCTGAACCTAAATAAACACGAACACTTAAAAAGTCAGTTGGACATGCTGTTTCACAACGTTTACAGCCAACACAATCTTCAGTACGTGGAGCTGAAGCCATTTGAGATGCTTTACAACCGTCCCAAGGTACCATTTCAAGTACATCTAGAGGACAAGCACGTACACATTGTGTACATCCAATACAAGTGTCATAAATTTTTACGATATGTGCCATATTAATTTTTATTTTAATATTTCAATAAGTATTTGATTGAGAATTCCTAATGCCAGGAACCAGGATTGAACTGGTGACACAAGGATTTTCAATCCTCTGCTCTACCACTGAGCTACCCCGGCATTTTATTTTTTTTTACTATTAGATTCATTGAATGTATCATATCATTAATATTAAGAAAAAGCAATAGTTTTTTGCTTTACTTTGACAAATTAATCAAAGTTAAAATTTATTTTTGCAGGGACAGGATTTGAACCTGCGGCCTTAGGGTTATGAGCCCCACGAGCTACCAGACTGCTCTACCCTGCTATTAACTAAAAAATAACTTTATTTTTTACAGAAAATTAAATTTTTGATATAATAATAATTATAGTAAAGAATTCTATTATTGTCAATCAAATTTTAATAAAACTCTGCTTCGCTACGCTACCCTTTGGTTGCTCCGCAGCAAAGTGAAGAGACCAAAGGGCGCAAACGGTTGTAAAATTAAATAATGCTATGCTTCTTCCCTTCGGTCGCTACCCTAGCGAAAACCGTAGGGAGCATCTGATTTTTCCATAAAAAATATTCAAATTATTTTATTTTGTCATAACATAAAATTAAAAGTATTAATTTGTAAATTTTTTTTTTTAAACGACTTACCTAAAAGCATTAAGATTAAATTATAAATAAACTTTTTTTATTAATGAAAATTATTAAAAAAGAATTTTTTATTCAAAATTAACAAATTAAAAGTACGCAAACTATTTTAAAATGTTCTCTTCTTTCGCTCCGAAGTTGCTTCTTCGCTTCGCTACCCTGCCCGAAGGGAGGGTAGCGGAGCAACCGAAGTTGCTTCGCTCCGAAGGGTTGCTTCGCAGGGTAGCGAAGAAGCAACCGACCTTCGGTAGAGATTTGAAATTTCTTTTTAAAAGAAATAAAGATAAGTACACAAATTTTTTATAAAATTATGAAACTAGCAGTATATGGTAAAGGAGGTATTGGTAAATCAACAACGAGTTGTAACATATCAATAGCATTTGCAAAACGTGGTAAAAAGGTATTACAAATAGGTTGTGATCCCAAACATGATAGTACGTTTACACTAACAGGATTTTTAATCCCAACGATTATAGATACTTTACAAAGTAAAGATTACCATTATGAAGATGTATGGCCAGAAGATGTTATTTATAAAGGATATGGTGATGTTGATTGTGTTGAAGCAGGTGGTCCTCCAGCAGGGGCAGGCTGTGGTGGTTATGTTGTTGGAGAAACGGTAAAATTATTAAAAGAACTCAACGCTTTTTATGAATATGATATTATATTATTTGATGTTTTAGGTGATGTTGTTTGTGGTGGTTTTGCAGCCCCTCTCAATTATGCGGATTATTGCATCATTGTAACGGATAATGGTTTTGATGCTTTATTCGCAGCAAATCGTATTGCTGCTTCTGTAAGAGAAAAATCACGCGTTCATCCGTTACGTTTAGCAGGTTTGATTGGAAATCGTACCGCAAAACGTGATTTAATAGACAAATATGTTGAAGCATGCCCGATGCCAGTCTTAGAAGTATTACCATTAATTGAAGATATTAGAGTTTCTAGAGTAAAAGGAAAAACACTTTTTGAAATGGCTGAGCAAGACACATCTTTATGCTATATTTGTGATTTCTATTTAAATATAGCTGATCAATTATTAACAGAACCAGAAGGTGTTGTTCCAAGAGAATTATCAGATCGCGAATTATTTACATTGTTAACTGACTATTATTTAAATCCAAAAGAAAACGATTCGAATCAATCAAATAATTCATCTAAAAATTTAAATCCGCATTTAAATAGTGAAAAAAATGACTTAAATCAATTAGACTTTTTTTTAGTTTAAAAAATTGAGTACTGCTTCGCTCCTTTCGCTCCTTTCGCTACGTGTTCGCTTCTTTACTTTCCCTTACTTTCCTATCTAAGCAACTGAAAGTAAAGAAGTGAACAGGTAGATGACTTTAAAATACCAGTATATTGAATCCTTTGTCTTTACTTTATCTTAACAGTAAAGACAAAGGATTCAATATACACCCATTTACCCATTTACCCATTTACCCATTTATTTATTAACTGATTAACACATAAATACATTTATATGATATAATTAAATAGAAAAATCCTTCGTCCTTCGGGTAAAAATATATTTTTATAAATGAAAAGCCTTCGTGATGGAATTGGTAGACATCCTGGTTTTAGAAACCAGTGCTATTTTAGCGTGCCGGTTCAAATCCGGCCGAAGGCAGATATAAAGTTTGGTATTTTTCATTAAGTCATTTACAAAAATTTTTATTTTTATTTTGTCAAAACAAAAATAGATAAAAAAACTGAAAGTAATTGATGGGATGATAATATAGTCTACAGTAACAATATATGCCTATTGGTGTACCTCGTATTATTTATTGTTGGGGTGAAGAGTTACCAGCTCAATGGACGGATATTTATAATTTTATTTTCCGACGTAGAATGGTATTTTTAATGCAATATTTGGATGATGAATTATGCAACCAAATTTGTGGTTTATTAATTAATATTCATATGGAGGATCGATCAAAAGAAATGGAAAAAAAAGAAATGGAACGTAGTGGTGTTTTTAAAAGTAGTACAAAACCAACTTCTTCTAATTCAACACAAAGTGGTCGTAACCAAGAAACAACTTCTTTTTATAACGCAAAAGCGAGATCTATGGAAGATTTATTAAATGTTGATGAAGACTTAGGTATCGATGAAATTGACAAATTAGAACAATTTACTTTACAAAAAATTACAACGGAGTGGTTAAATTGGAATGCTCAATTCTTTGATTATTCAGATGAACCTTATTTATATTATTTAGCTGAGTTATTATCAAAAGATTTTAATAAATCTCAAGCTGGTCAAAAAGTAAATGAAAACAGTGAAATTTCACAATTATTAAATATGGTTAAAAACAAAGCTCAGAGTACATCTCTAATGTCAAACGTAAATAGTGGGAATTTCACAAATAAAGGAAGTATTCAAATGGGTGAAGTATATTCACCTTTTAGAACAAATGCAAATTTTTCTACATTACAAACTGAAAATACATTAAAACAGGAAATGTTATTCAAACATAATCTTTTTTCAGGTCAAAAAGTAGCTAAAAAACAAAAATTATTACAAATGTTCCAAGATTATCAAAGGCTATCAAATTCTACAATTGGTGTATATAATAAACAAAAATTAAAAAATGATTCCGTGCTTCGCAACTCTTCAGGCAGGGGTTACTCTGTAGCTTCGCAACCCGAAGGGAAGAAGCAAGCATCACATAAAAATATTTCAAATTTATTATCAAATCTTGCTCAAAATGATTTTTCATCAAAAATTTCATCTTCAAGTTATTTTACAGAATCATCGGAAAAAATGTTAAGCCAACGAAATTTACGTCGTGAATTTACTTTAGAAAATAATTTTTCGAGTAATTTTACCTCATTTGGTAATAAACTAATGGAAAATTCAATGGATTCAATGTATCAAAATAAACATCAGAAATCTTTTAATTATTTAAATTCATCAGCTTTTTCTGGAAACAACCCACAAAGTGAATTTCGAGATTATTATCGCAAACAAACAGAACGCGCTTTAATGGAAGAAGAATCTAAAAAAGTTTTTGTTATTATTAATTCATTTGGAGGTTCTGTTGGTAATGGTATTACAGTACATGACGCTTTACAATTTATTAAAGCTGGATCTTTAACTTTAGCTTTAGGTGTAGCTGCTTCTGCAGCTTCTTTAGCATTAGCTGGAGGTACTATTGGGGAACGTTATGTTACAGAAGGTTGTCACGTAATGATCCATCAACCCGAAAGTTCACTACAAGGTCAAGCTTCAGATATTTGGATTGATAGCCAAGAAATTATGAAAATTCGATTAGATGTTGCTGAAATTTATTCATTATCAACTTATAGACCTCGTCATAAAATTTTACGCGATTTAGATCGTGATTTTTATTTAACGGCGACTGAAACTATTCAATATGGTTTAGCGGATGAAATTGCAACAAATGAAGTTATGCAAAATATTGTTGAATTAACGCATCAAGCTTGGGATGTACATGATGCTACTCAAGAACGTTTATTAGATAGTAGAGCACGTCTTGTTGGAGATAGTGCTCAAACTCAAGAGAGTACTGGTTAATTTTTACAGTTTTGATACACTTACATTAAGAAAAAAATTTTATCTTATCATAAAATATAGAATCAAGTATACAACTTGGTTAAAACTTCTACAAATTTTACAGTCTGATTTATCTATAAAAAAAGTATTTTTTTCTACGAATGAATCAGACTGTAAAATTTTTGCACTGTTGGCCGAGCGGATGAGGCAAACGACTCATAATCGTTGATAGATAGGTTCAACTCCTATACAGTGCAAATGTGTATAAAAGAAATTAGTACGTTCATGTATTTTTCTGCTTGCATCTACCCTTCGTTACCCTTCGTTACCCTTCGTTACCCTTCGTTACCCTTCGTTACCCTTCGTTACCCTTCGCTTTGCTGCTGAGCAACCAAAGGGAGGGTAGCATTCAAAATTTTAATTTCATACTGATTTCGCCTCAGTAAATTGTTTGCTTAGCTAACAGAAAAAGCAAACTCTGAAGTTTTAGTTTTTTAACCTAATGTTAGCGGATGACGGGACTCGAACCCACAACCTCGAACTTGGAAGGATCGCACTCTACCGATTGAGTTACATCCGCTTTTTTTAGTTTTTAATATGGGAAAAAGTAATATTGAAAGAGTGTAATGTTCTTTTTTGAAAATGTTTTTCAAAAAAGAACATTAAATATTAAACCATATTATCTAAAACTTACTGAAGCTTGCCATACAAAAGCTAATAAAATAAATAATACAGGGATAACTGGTAAAACATCAACAATTGGTGAAAAAGGAGCGTAAGCTTCTGGAAGCTTTGCAAGAATCATTACTAAATTTGACATTATTTTCCTTCAATATATTCTAACTAAAAATAAAGTTACTTATTTTTATAGCCCACCTTAGAGCTTTTTTTTTCGATCTATAAAAAGTTTTGAATTACTTAAATATTATAATAAAAAAATAAGTTGTCAAATTTTTTTATTTCCGGTCTTCGCTAAGCGTATAACTCCTGTCCCGTGTGGCGTAGCAACCCTTCGGTTTGATTGTTCCTTTTGCTTAGCAAAAGGAGAGCATTGTTACAATAAACAAGGCGGCACCCGGATTTGAACTGGGGAATAAATGATTTGCAATCACCTGCCTTACCACTTGGCTATGCCGCCTAATAATCTAATTAAATTTCTTTTTATTTCTAAAAAAGAATTTTAATTAGATTTTATCAAAATAAACAAAAAAAGCTAGAGCATTGTAAAGAAAAAAAATCATTTTAAAATATTTATTTTAAAATGATTTTTTTTCTTTGTAGCTTAGCAACCCGAAGGTTCCCTAAGGGTTAATTGGAATTATTTTCATTTAAATTTTCATCTGAATCATTTAAACGATTTAATAGTTTTTCAACAGCAGGATCTTCCGGTTTAGTTTTTAATAGATACTTTGCTACAAATAATGAACGAATAGCTTGTTTTTCAACTTTTGATTTCCAAGCATTTTTTCTAATATTTTTTTTTGATTTACTTGTACGTTTTTGTTAACCTAAGGATAAACAAACCTCGGCTTCAAAACCATATATGAGATTTGTATCTCAGATGGCTCCTCTTTAGATTTTATTTCATTCGTAAAATAGTGTTTCTATTCATACAATAGAAGTTAATTTATTTTCTTTACTATCTTTTGTTTTTCTTCAAAGCAACCTTTGGTTTTTGGTTTAGAGTTTAGAATAATAATAATTGTGTAAAAGCTTCTGGGTCACAGATTGATAACTGTGCTAAAATTTTACGGTTTAATTTAATACTACGATTTTTTAGATAACTCATAAATTCTGAATAATTTAGTCCATAACGACGTACAGCTGCATTTAATCTTGTAATCCAAAGACTTCTAAAATCACGTTTTTTTTCTCGACGGCTGCGGTATGAATAACGAAGCGCTTTCATATTTTGCTGATTGGCTGTACGAAATAAAACCGAAGCTGCGCCACGGAAACCTTTATTCATTTTTAAAATTTTTTTATGACGTTTACGAGAAACATTACCACGTTTTACACGAGTCATTTTTATAGATATTATTTTTTTATTTAAAAAACTTAAAAACATTTCATTTATTTTAGCTTAGATTTTTAAGAGCACTTAAAAAACCTTAATTAACTCTTTTTTAAGTTAAGAAAGGAAAATAAAAAGATTGTTTTAATAGATTTTTATTATCTCAACGTTATAATATTATCAAATAGTTTTTTTTCATAGGGTATAAGGTTTACCCTTTATTTTTTTAGTTAAGTATGATAATATATTTATTATATTGCAAAAAAAAATTTTGGAAAGGTGGCAGAGTGGTTAATTGCACCAATTTTGAAAATTGGCGTGGCTTTGCGGTCACCGGGGGTTCGAATCCCTCCCTTTCCGATTCCGAATTAAATTCCTTTCTACCCTTCGGTACCTGAAGGGACCGCTACTACCCTAGCGAAGAAGCAACCGAAGGGTTGCTTATTTCGCTACTAAAGCAACTCTTCGGCTTTCTCTAAGCTTCCTGCCTGCGCAATCACAGAACAAGAAACAAACGGCATCTAAAAAAGATAGAAAAAACTTTAAAACGAGGTATTGACATATAAAATTATTTATTTTAAAATAATTTAAAAACAACGTTTCTAAATATTAAAATATATATATTCATTAAAAATTTAAAACAACGATCCTTCGCTTCTTCGCTAGGGTAGAAAACGAAGGAGCGCAGCCAGCTTAACTCAATCGGCAGAGTATCGGTTTTGTAAACCGAAGGTTATCGGTTCAACTCCGATAGCTGGCTATAAAAAATAAATATGAATCTAATAACCCTAAAAGCAACCAAAGGGTTGCTTCGCTACTAAGCAAGGAAGGGTTCCTTCTTCCTTTCAGGATCTTTTTGGTCCTGAAAGATGTAACTAAAACAAAAAATATAAATTCTAGCTAAGCTGCTAAGTTTTGACTCCTTTTTTAACTAGATTTAGTGCGGTTTAGTATAATTTAATTTAGTGATTGATCTACTAAAGTAGCAAAACTTGCTATTAATTAATAATTAAGATATATTAATAATTAAGATATATTAATATAAAAATCAATCTTATTTTTTTATATAGATTATAGAGCTTGTAGCTCAGTGGACTAGAGCACATGGCTACGAACCATGTGGTCGGGGGTTCGAATCCCTCCTGGCTCGTATAAAACGAAAATTCTACGCTCTTATACATATAAGAGCGTATAGGCCCTTATATGTATTTATTTAAATCTAAAGTCTTTTAATTAAAGTATTTTTTAATTAAGAATCCAATCAAGTATTAAACATTAGTTTATTTAGAATAAACTAAGTATAAACATTTTTTCTCGTTATTTTTTTATAAAAAAAGATAGGTTATACAAAATAGAATTTATTTTTTTTAGTTTTTATCATAAAGAAAAATCTTTTGATGCGAAGCTGTGAAATAAATTTGCTTTTTTTATCAATTTGATTTAAATGAGTACCAATTTAAAAAGCATTTCGAATTCCATTTAAAAGTTAAACCTTACTTTTTAATTTTTAGATATAAGTAACAATTACTTAAATATACTTATTCTTTAACTTATTGAAGCAACAAAGTTACCAAGTTACCAAGTTACCAAGTTACCAAGTTACCAAGTTATTTGAATAAGTTTTTATGACATATTATTAGCTTACCTACCCCTCCCTTCGTTTTTCGCTTTGCGCCTTTCGGTTGCGTAGCTAAGGGTAGAAAGCAAGCGAACCGTAGGGTAGAAAGGAGCAACCGAAGGGAAGGTAACAATACATTACATTGTATAGGTAGGATTGTTAGCATAAAAAAATTTTAATAAACTTTTCAATTTTTTAGAAAATTAGTTACCTGTTCATTTTCAGTTTTGAAATAAAGTTCCAATTAAATCAAACGAGGCGCACTTGGTACTGCCATAAAAAATTTTTGAATTACTTAAATTACAATTGCATTTTTTTATAAAAATAAAAAATGAATGCTCAGCTTCACTTAGCATAGGAATTAAAAGTTATAATACTTTTATTAAACCTAATTGTAGTTGCTAAAAAATAAACTATCTATTCATTCTTATAAAAATGGAATTAAATTTTTTTATTTTTATTTTGTTTTCTTTAACAATATAGAAGAAAACAAAATAAAAGATTGTATTGAAAAGTGTATTTAACATCTCCTTAAAAAGGACCGATTAACGGCAATAAAGCAAAACCCATTTACAAAGTTAGCTTCGTTAAAAAACGAATGGCATTTTTTAATAAAAAAGAAAAACTGCTTCTACCCTGCCCGAAGGGAGGGTACCGTAGGGTAAAAAAACTCAAATTTTATTTTAGAATTTGAGCTAATTTAATTTGTCGAACACCTTGTTTAGTTGTGATTGATAAAATATCACGTGAAGTACAAATATAATTCGGTGTACGTACTTGTTTATTATTAATTTTTAATAAACCTTGACTAATGAATTGTAAAGCTGATGCCATATTAGGTACAAGTTTTAATTTGTATAAAATAAAAGCAATCGTTTTTTCTAAACGTTTTTTATAAAAACTCATTCGTTTGTAATATTCACTTAAATTTTGGTTAACTAAACGAAGCGATTTTTCTTTCATTGCAACTGAAATAACGTCTTTTGGTTTACACATATAACTTGCAATATTTACCTTTTTACCATTTACACGAATATGTCCGTGACTAATTAATTGTCGAGCTGCTGCTATAGTAGGGGCCATGTTTAATCGAAATACAATATTGTCTAAACGCATTTCTAATAATTGTAATAAAACTTGACCTGTTGCTTCTTTAATTTTTTTAGCTTTTCGAACATAATTAACTAATTGACGTTCAGTTAAACCATAGTTAAAACGTAAACGTTGTTTAACTTTTAAACGGATTAAATAATCTGATTCACATGAATCATACGGTCTTGTTTTAAATAATTTTGCTAAACCATGTTGTCCTGGCGGAATTACTTTACCTTTTAAAGGACCTTTACCTTTAAAAGCACGGCGAAAAGGTTTTTTACGTGTGAAACCACGTAATTTACCGATTCGACGAATAATTCTTAATTTTGGTCCAATATATCTTGCCATATTAAAGATCATATAAGCTATATTTTATATTTGATGATTTGATAATTTGATTTTCTAATTGAGCGGGTAACGTGACTCGAACACGCGACAACCTCCTTGGCAAGGAGGTGTTCTACCACTGAACTATACCCGCTTTTTTTCTTTTATTATTATTATATAAATGTTTAATATATTTGTCAATTCTATTTTTTATTTTTTATTTTTTAAATGTTGATTTTTACTAAACTTTACTTGGTTTAAATTTACCTTGACCTTACCTTGACCTAATCAACTATTTATATTATACTAATATTATAATAAATAACCAATCCTGAGTTCGCGCTTCTGTGCTACTACCCTTCCCTTCGGTTTCTACCCTTAGCTACGCAACCGAAGTTGCTTCTTCGCTTCGCTACCCTGCCCGAAGGGAGGGTAGCGGAGCAACCAAAGGGTAGCGAAGCGAAGAAGCAATCAAAGAGACCGCTTAGTCATTCAAAACTTAAGCAACTCAAAAACGTCCTTAGTTCAGTCGGTAGAACGCTGGTTTCCAAAACCAGATGTCGTGGGTTCAAGTCCTACAGGGCGTGTAATATAACAAAAAAATTTACTTGACTCCTTCTTTTGCTACTACCAAAGGGAGGAGAGCTATAAATATATTAACATAAAAATAAATGTTATAATATATTCATAGCTACGCGAAGATCTCGCTACCCTAGCGAAGAAGGGAAGGGTAGAAGAAGAAACAAATAATTTGTATACATAAATAATAAACACTAAAAAATGGATGACTTTAAAAAATGGATGACTTTAAAAAATGGATGCCTTTCTACCCGAAGGGTAGAAGCAACCTTTGGGTAGAAAGAAGAAGCAGCAAGCTTTCATTTTAAAATAGAAACAATTTTATATACTTTACTTTATCTAAGTTTTTTATGAATTAGAAACATATTAAATTTCAAAATTTTTCTTTATCTTGTACTATCTTAGCTGGAAAGCAAACAGGAACCGTACACATAATTGGTGTGTAATGTAAGATAAAAATGATCAAACTATTATAGAATCATATAAATAAAAATAACTTAATGAATTTTTAAAATCTTTTTTTAAACCGCAATGGATCAAAAATTTTAAAATTGAATTATTCAATAAAAGATTTTAAGAATTCAAAATAAAGGAAACAATCAAAAAATTCGTGTTTGCTAAACGAACACAAAGCAAGTAATAAATTACTTCGTTTTTAGCTATGCTGCGGAGCAACCCTTGGGTTGCTCCTTTCTACCCTCCTTTGGGTTGCTCCTTTCTACCCTCCTTTGGGTTGCTTCTTTCTTCCCTTCGGGTAGCAGCGAAAACAAATTAAATTTGTTTTCTTTAATTAAATATTAAAAATTGAATTATGGCAATGCGCACACCAGAAGAATTAAGTAATCTTATTAAAGAATTAATTGAACAATATACACCTGAAGTTAAAATGGTTGATTTCGGTATCGTTTTCCAAGTAGGTGACGGTATTGCACGTATCTATGGTTTAGAGCGAGTAATGTCAGGTGAATTATTAGAGTTTGAAGATGGTACATTAGGTATTGCTTTAAACTTAGAAGCAAATAACGTTGGTGCTGTATTATTAGGTGATGGTTTAAAAATCACTGAAGGTAGCCGTGTACGTTGTACAGGACGTATTGCTGAAATTCCTGTAGGTGAAGCTTACTTAGGTCGTGTTGTAAACTCTTTAGCTCAACCAATTGATGGTAAAGGTGCAATTAATACTACTGACACTCGTGCTATTGAATCTCAAGCACCTGGTATTGTAGCACGTCGTTCTGTATATGAACCTTTACAAACAGGTTTAGTTGCAGTAGATGCAATGATTCCTATTGGCCGTGGTCAAATGTTGGCCCTTTAAAATTTGAATTTAGGGTTTGTGTGGCAGATGAGAAAACCCTAAATGTTCAATTTTAACGCAGGAAACTATTTGCTGGAATTTCAAGTATTAAAAAGGACGTACATGAATATAAGTGGCATCTCTACCGTGTTTAAATGTTTGCTTTTTCCTTGCTTTGCTCGCTCCGTATGCGTAGCAGTTACGCATAGGAATAGGAAAGAAGCCGGTAGACTAAGTGTTTTATTTTAACCGAAAATAAAACGTCTGAAATTTTAAAATTTTAATCTGATGTGTCCCGTTCATAGTAAAAATCGAACCTTATATTGAGAAATCAGCAGGAAACCAAAAGTTTCAAATAAATTTCTTTAAATTTAAAAAAATTACTTTTTTTTGCTTGGTGCATAGCAATCAATGGTGCGCTAACTTAGCTACCAAGTGTTTGAAAGCTTTTTTATAATATAAAGAAACGAAAAAACTTAGTAGGATCCTCAGAGACTCTACGTTTCCTAACAAAAATAAAAATAAGCTCCGCAAAAAAAATGGATCAATTTTTACAAATTAATTCTTATATTGAATATCTTTTTCCAAAGTGTTGATTTAAATAATATTAATAGGATCCAAAAATCTTATGGTTATGGGAAAATTTATGTAGAAAAAACGAATAGGAGTAAAAAAGGCGGGAGAACAAAATACCATTGGACTATTCAATCGTATGAAGATTTTCAACGTCTTTATGAATATTTGAAAATAAACCCTTTAAAAACAGTTAAAATGCATAGTATACGTTTATCCCTGCTTTACTTTAAATATAAGCAATTGGGTTACCATTTAAAACCAAAGGATACGGTAGAATCTAAGGTTTGGTCCAAATTTTGTAAATCTTGGTTTAAATATAGCTATTAATATTAAAAAATTGATTTTTTTATTTTATGCTCTTTTTATTTTTGTTAAAGAGAGAGTCCGCGCTTAATCCCTCGAAATCTTTCTATAAAATTAGATATTAAGCGGCGCAACGTGAATTAATTATCGGTGACCGTCAAACAGGTAAAACTGCAATTGCAGTTGATACAATCTTAAACCAAAAAGGTAAAGGTGTAATTTGTGTTTATGTTGCTATTGGTCAAAAAGCTTCTTCAGTAGCTCAAGTATTAAATACGTTAAAAGAACGTGGTGCTTTAGATTACACAATTATTGTAATGGCTAACGCAAACGAACCTGCAACATTACAATATTTAGCACCGTACACTGGTGCTACTTTAGCGGAATATTTCATGTACACAGGTCGTCCAACTTTAACAATTTATGATGACTTATCAAAACAAGCTCAAGCTTACCGTGAAATGAGTTTATTATTACGTCGTCCACCTGGACGCGAAGCTTACCCAGGTGACGTTTTCTACTTACACTCTCGTCTTTTAGAGCGTGCAGCTAAATTAAGTACAGCTTTAGGTGAAGGTAGTATGACAGCACTTCCAATTGTAGAAACTCAAGAAGGTGATGTGTCAGCTTATATTCCAACAAACGTTATTTCAATTACAGATGGTCAAATTTTCTTATCAGGAAGTTTATTTAACTCTGGCTTACGCCCTGCAATTAACGTTGGTATTTCAGTATCACGAGTAGGTTCGGCTGCACAACCTAAAGCTATGAAACAGGTAGCGGGCTCTCTGAAACTGTCACTAGCTCAGTTCGATGAATTAGAAGCTTTCTCACAGTTCGCATCTGACCTTGATCAGGCTACACAAAACCAATTAGCACGTGGTTCACGTTTACGTGAGATTTTAAAACAGCCACAGGCTTCTCCGCTATCTTTAGCTGAGCAAGTAGCTAGTATTTACGCAGGTAACAATGGGTACTTAGATAGCTTAGCTGTTGATAAAGTAAGACCTTTCTTAACTGGTTTACGTTCTTATATTGCAACAAGTCATGCTAAATTTAATGAAATTTTAGGTACTGCTCTGACATTAACACCAGAAGCTGAAACTATTTTAAAACAAGCACTTACAGAATATTTAGAAGAATTTAAAACACAAAAATAAGATTCCCCCGCTACCCTTTGGTTGCGTAGCGAAGGCCTCCTTTCGCTACCCTGCGAAGCAACCCTTCAGAGCGAAGCAACCGAAGTTGCTTCGCTCCGAAGGGTTGCTTCGCAGGGTAGAAGAAGAAGCAAAGACCACATTAAATAAAGAAAACTTTCCAAAAAAATAAAAAAAATTACTTTGTATATATACAGTTAATAAAAATTTCTAAAACAAGACGACATGTTAACTCTTAAAATCTTTGTTTATACTGTTGTAACCTTCTTCGTGGCATTATTTATTTTTGGTTTCTTATCAAATGACCCTGCTCGTAACCCAGGTAAAGGTTTAGACCAATAAAATTAAAATTAAAAGTTTATGACATCTGCAAAGGACTGTCATAAACTTTTAATTTCATTGACTCGTTTTTCTATTCTTTATATAAATTTAAAATAATTTATTTATCTTCTTTTTTCTTCGCTGTGCTGCGGAAGGGTAGAAAGAAACAACAAGCACGTAAATCAGATAGGGTAAAAAGCAAAGGTTAGAAAAATTTTTTGATAAATAATAAAAAAATAAAAATGTCTTCAGTTAATAAAAACAGCAACGCCTCTACGGTTGCTTCACAACCTTTTAATTCGAATCAATCTTCAACGAATAACTTGCCTATAGTTAATGATTCCGGGCTTCTTCGACCCTTCGGTCTCGCCCCTGTGCTTAGCAAACCGAAGGGTGAAGACCAATCTCAATCTTCCTTTGATTTTACTTCAAAGCAAGGTAAATCAAGCCAAAAAAATTCCATTAAAACAAAAGGTCAAGAAGTAGTTTCTATCACATACGAGGAAATTGGTTTATTTCCTCGTTCTTTTAGTCGAGTATTAGATCGATTTTTGAAACAAATATTTTCAGATGTAGAGAATTTAGTAATTCAAGAGTATCGTTTCTATCGTTATTTATTTTTAACAACATTAAAATGTCTTTTTATTTTGTTTTTTGTACCTTTTCTTGTAAATATTTTGGCCAAAACTTATATTGTAAGACCTTTAACAGAGTATTATTGGAATACAAAACAAACTGAAATTTTTTTAAATTCTTATCAACAAAAACGTGCTTTTGCTGAATTAAAAGAATTTGAAGAAAAAACCTATTTTGAGTCTTTAATTTTTCCAAAGTCTGTTTTTAAACCAAATTTACACAATTCATCCTGGTTTGCTTCACAAGGGCCTGAAGCTATTCCACTTGGTTTGTCAAATCAAGGTGAAGAGGAAAAAGAATCAAACAATCAAGGGTTACTTAACTACCAAGATTCTGTGCTTAGAAACCCGAAGGGCGAAACACAAACAGGATTAAATCATAACTTGTTCCACCAGACAAATTTGCCTTTAATTATGGATAGCTTAGCCACAAAATCAAGTCCAAGCAAAGAAGTGGTTGAAGTTGTATCTAATGATAAAGAAAAAATGGATGACTATAAACAAACAGAATCATTAATTCATTCATATACAATGAAATCTTCGCTTTTTGTATATCAAACTCAAGAAGCAGATAAAAATATACAACAACGTTATCAAGAAAAAACAATTGAATTAGCTCAAAGGTATAATGATCAAAGTATTGAAGCTATTACTAATTTTTTTGCCGATTTAATTAGTTTATTTACTTTATTTTATTTATTATACGTACTTGAAATTCAAATTAATATCACTAAATCTTTTTTACTTGAAGTATTTTTTGGCTTAGATGATAGCAAAAAATCATTATTAATTTTATTAATTACAGATTTACTTGTTGGCTATCATTCTTCTAATTTATGGGAATTATTTTTTGAGTTTTTATTCCATCATTACGGATTACCTGAAAGTCAAACTGGTATCTTTTTATTAGTTGCTACACTACCTGTGCTTTTAGATGTATTATTTAAATATCTTATTTTTAGACATTTAAACAGATCATCACCTGCTACGGTAGCAACATATCATGCAATGATTGAATAATAAATAAAAAAAATTTAAATCATAAATAATTTAAATTTTTTTTATTCCTTTTTTTCGTTACTATCCGTTACGTAATCTCCTAATTTTTATTGATTACGTAACGGATGGTTCCTTAGGCCTCATTTTTTATTGGTTTATTAAAATTAAAATTAAAATTAATAACCAAATAAAAAATGAAAAATATATTAATAAAAGATAATATGCTTACTTCTAGAGAAGTAAGAAATCAAATTTAAGCCTTTTGTTCTATTTTGTCCTTCTTTGTCGTTCTTAGTTATGATCGATGCTTATATTAATCTTTCGCATCTACCCTGCCCGAAGCAACCGAAGGGTAGTAGCACAGGAGAGCTTTGATAAAATAAATTAAAGTAAAGCTGCTTCGCATAAAAGCAAAGGATACAACTAAAGCGTGAAAAAAAAAATATATTGATTTATAAATGAATTGTTCTAAATTTAAAAGATTTTAGAATAATTCGATTATTTTATAATAATTAAAAAAATAAAAATGACTAAAAGTAACCAACCATCTATTACTACAAAAAAAGGAAAAAAACTCAATGAAAATAATAGTGATTTAAAAAAAGATTATACGTTAAAAAGTATGATTGATCTTGTTAAATACCCAGTATTTACAGAAAAAACAAGTATTATTTTGTCAAATAATAGACAATATACGTTCGATGTTGATAAACGTTTAACAAAAACACAAATCAAAAAACTTTTTGAAAGTTTATTTGAAGTAAATGTAATCAGTGTAAATACGCATATCCCACCGCGTAAAACAGTTCGCGTAGGCATTAATCGTGGTTACCGACCATCATACAAACGAGCTATTATTACATTAAAAGAAAACCAAACAATTAATTACAACATTAAATAAAATTTTTACTTTAATGAAAAATCAATAAAAAATGAAAAGTGAAAAGTGTTCTTGATTTTATCAACTTTACTTTCTCTTGTTTAACTCTATTTGATTTCTTTTCACAAGGAAGCAAATAAAGAACAAACCAGGAGCAAAGTCAAAATCAAGGGACAAGTTAAAGGTTTTTATTTAACTTTGCTACTCAACCGAAGGGAAGGGTAGAAAGCAAGCTAACCGAAGGGAAGGGTAGAAACTGAAGGGTAGCTATGCGAAAAAGTTATTAAAATTAAAAATGCAAAAGAGTCATTTTTTAAAAACCTTTAAATTAGAAAAAAAAATGTGAGGGCTTCGCACGCCTCTGTTCAATAGGGTTGCTTGCTCTTTCACTTGCTTAGCTAGGAAGAAAGCGAACCTAAGGTAAGGGTTGCTACGCCAGGCTCTACACTAAAAAATCTAATTTTAACGAAATAGTTATTAAATCAAATTTAATATAATTATGGGAATTTATTTTTTAAATCCATGTACACCGGGAACACGTCAACGATCTGTTTCTGATTTTAGTGAAATTACAAAAACAACACCAGAAAAAAGTTTAACATCTTCGAATCAAAGATCAAAAGGACGTAATAATCGTGGTATTATTACATGTCGACACCGTGGTGGTGGTCATAAACGTTTATATCGAGATATTGATTTTAGACGCGATAAAATTGGAGTACCTGCAAAAGTAGTATCTATTGAATATGATCCAAATAGAAACGCACGTATTGCATTATTACGTTATTTAGATGGTGAAAAACGTTATATTTTACATCCACGTGGTTTAAATGTAGGTGAAATCCTAATTTCAGATTTAAATGCGCCTATTTTAGTAGGTAACTCATTACCTTTACGTAATATTCCTTTAGGTGCAGAAATTCATAATGTTGAATTTCAACCAGGTTCGGGAGGTCAATTAGCACGTTCTGCTGGGACATTAGTTGAAATTTTAGCAAAAGAAGGTAATTTTGTAACAGTTCGTCTACCATCTAAAGAAATCCGTTTAATTTCTAAAAATTGTTGGGCAACGATCGGTCAAGTAGGAAACGTTGAAGCTTATAGTTTAAAAATTGGTAAAGCTGGTCGTTCACGTTGGTTAGGTATTCGACCAACTGTACGAGGCTCTGCTATGAACCCTGTGGATCACCCACACGGTGGTGGTGAAGGTAGATCACCAATTGGTTTAAGTCGTCCTGTAACTCCTTGGGGACGTCCTGCTTTAGGTAAATTAACTCGTAAACCTAAAAAATATAGTAATGTTTTTATTATTCGTAAACGCAAATAATATTCTCTTACTTTTGTATGACTCTCTTTTCTCCCTTGCGTAAGCTACCCTTGCTTCTTCTACCCTTCGTGTCGCTACTTTCGCTTCGTATCGCTACGTATCGTTACGTATCGCTACGTATGGCTACGTATCGCTACGTATCGCTACCCTTCGGAGCGGAGCAACCAAAGGGTAGCGAATACGAAGGGTAGCTAAGCGAAAACCGGAGGGCCTTCTACCCAAAGGGTAGAAAGCAAGCGTAGCTACGCAACTAAAATTTAGTAAAAGTACTGATTTAATCACACATTTTGAAAATATATTTCAAAAATTTTTTCTATTTTTTTGCTAAAGGCTTGATGAAAAAGTTAAGCAAAGCTCTGCAGGAAAATAAGTGAAAAATAAAAAAAGATTGTTTAAGTGTTTCGCCACCTAAACTAAAAACGAAAAATTTTATGCCACGTTCAATTAAAAAAGGTCCTTTTGTAGCAGATCATTTATTACGTAAAGTTGAAAAATTAAATGCTATGGGTAAAAAAATTGTTATTAAGACTTGGTCTCGTTCATCTGTAGTAATGCCACCAATGATTGGTCACACGATTGGTGTTTATAACGGTCGTGAACATATTCCAGTTTTTATTACAGATCAAATGGTAGGTCATAAATTAGGTGAATTTTCTCCAACACGTACTTACCGTGGTCATGTTAAAAATGATAAAAAATCAAGACGTTAAAAAAATAAAAACAATATAACTTTGCTTCTACCCTTGGTTTCTACCCGAAGGGTAGAAGCAACCTTTCATTCGGTTTCTACCCTTCCCTTCGGTTGCGTAGCTAAGGGTAGAAACCGAAGGGAAGGGTAGAAACCGAAGGGAGGGTAACGCAGCAGAAGGGGAGGTTGCTTCGCCAGGATTTGAAAAATTCCCTAAAGTATGTTATCCTAAATAAAAGGAATAAACTGAGTAAAAACTTTGACAGTGAAATAGTAAAAGCAAAGGTTGCTTGCTTCGCTAGGGTAGATGCAAAAGTTTTTAAAATAATTTTTTATATTAAATAAGTGTTAGTTTTTAAAAAGAATAGTTTTATTAAAAAATAAAAAAAGAACCCCACTTTTACTTAAGTAAAGGTTGGAGTATAAAAATTTTAATAAATAAATGTTTTGTTTTTTTTTAACTTGTGAGCTTGTTTTTATCTTTGCTTTTAAACAATGCAAACAAAAAGAGCCGAGTGGATTTGACAAGTACAAAACATTTTAAAAATTGTTTCTTCGTTAAGCAAAAGGAGCAAATAATTAAAAAACAATTTAATCATATAAAATAAGTATAAATTTCTTCAATTTTGAAATTTTTTTATGAGCGATACTCAACAAACTAAAAGCGTAGGCCGTATTGTACAAATTATTGGTCCAGTTCTTGACGTTGTTTTTGCAAAAGGTCAAGTTCCAAACATTTATAATGCTTTAACTATTACAGGCAAAAATGCTACAGGTACTGAATTAGCTGTTACTGTTGAAGTTCAACAGTTATTAGGTGATAACGCAGTACGTGCTGTAGCAATGCAACCTACAGATGGTTTAATGCGTGGTATGGAAGTTGTGGATTCAGGTAAACCGTTAAGTGTACCTGTAGGTCGTGATACATTAGGTCGTATTTTCAACGTATTAGGTGAACCAGTAGACAATTTAGGTCCAGTTAATCCAGGTGAAACTTTACCTATTCACCGTCAAGCACCTCTTTTTGTAGACTTAGATACACGTTTATCAATTTTTGAAACAGGTATTAAAGTAGTAGATCTTTTAGCACCTTACCGTCGTGGTGGTAAAATTGGTTTATTTGGTGGTGCAGGTGTAGGTAAAACTGTATTAATTATGGAATTAATTAACAATATTGCTAAAGCTCATGGTGGTGTATCAGTTTTCGCTGGGGTAGGTGAAAGAACTCGTGAAGGTAATGACCTTTACACTGAAATGAAAGAATCAGGTGTAATTGTAGAAAAAAATTTACCTGAAAGTAAAGTAGCTCTTGTTTATGGCCAAATGAATGAACCACCAGGAGCTCGTATGCGTGTTGCTTTAACTGCATTAACAATGGCTGAATATTTCCGTGATGTTAACAAACAGGACGTATTATTCTTTATCGATAATATTTTCCGTTTTGTTCAAGCTGGTGCTGAAGTATCTGCATTATTAGGTCGTATGCCATCTGCTGTAGGTTACCAACCTACATTAGCTACTGAAATGGGTACTTTACAAGAACGTATTACAAGTACTAAAGATGGTAGTATTACAAGTATTCAAGCTGTTTATGTACCTGCTGATGACCTTACTGACCCTGCTCCTGCAACTACATTTGCTCACTTAGATGCTACTACAGTATTAAGCCGTAACTTAGCTGCAAAAGGTATTTACCCAGCAGTAGATCCATTAGAATCTACATCAACAATGTTACAACCTTGGATTGTAGGTGAAAAACACTACTCAACAGCACAAAGTGTTAAGAAAACACTTCAAAGATACAAGGAATTACAAGATATTATTGCTATTTTAGGTTTAGATGAATTAAGTGAAGAAGACCGTTTAGTAGTAGCTCGTGCTCGTAAAATTGAGCGTTTCTTATCTCAACCGTTTTTCGTTGCTGAAGTTTTTACAGGAAGCCCTGGGAAGTATGTTTCTCTGGCTGAGTGTATTGATGGCTTTACGAAGATCTTAAGTGGTGAATTAGATGATTTACCAGAACAAGCTTTCTATTTAGTTGGTAACATCAATGAATCTTTAGCTAAAGCAGCTTCTTTAAAATAATTAACAATTATTTACAATCATTAACAATTATTTAAACTAAAAAAATGGATATGTTTTTCTTGGCTTCGTATCGCTCCTACCCTTCGGTTGCTTCACTAGGGTGGCGAAACCAAAGGGTAGGAGCGAGGCGAGTAAAAAGGTTTTTAAACGACCCTAAAAGAAAAACATATCCATGGACTTTACGTTTTAAAAAAATCCCTTTTTTAAAGCCCCTATTTTTACTTAAAAATAGATAATTAATTAAAATAATTTTTTTCGCAATGAAGTCCCCTTTTTCCTACTCAAAATTTATTGGAAATCAACATTGGTGTGAACCACCCTCTTGTTTCTTTTATTTTTAATAAAATTGATGATTTAAACTTTGCGTTGTTTTAGATCAAACCAATCAAAACAACACAAAGTTTTCCCTTCAAAAAGCCCCTCACACAAAGCTCTTTAGGCAACACATTAAATCAACCAAACGTTAAACTCGAGCAACAACTTTTGTTTTGTGAAAATAAGAACCCAGAGTATACTATTCAAATAGCCATTTTAACGGCAGAGGACCCCCAACCCCAAGAGGTTCCGCAAGCTTCTCTTAAAAACACAATCGAACCTCCATTTCAGCCTCCCACATTGGCTTTACTGGCCCCTGCGGCCCCCCGTAAAAGTACCGTTAATGACTTCTACGAAACCTAAATTAGTTCAAAAACCTAAACCCGTAGCTAGTCCTCCTTCAGCAGATTTAAATAAAAACACAGGGAATTCACCCGAACCGATGACAGGTTCTTTCATGAGCCGCAATCACGAAGTAAGTGCAACCTTAATAGGGGGAATTCGACAATTATTTTCGGATTATGTTGCTCATTGTTATAAAAAAATCGAATCGATTTAAAAAATGTAGCGTTGCTCCGCATGCGGAGCAATGGAAGAATTTTTAAGTGCCGTGTTTGTCTTATAAATGCCTGGTGTTTTTTCCTACACAGTCAAATGAATTGATGTATTGCTTTTAATGAAGGCTTGTTATACGGGAAAAAACGTTCAAGAGCTGGGGGCTGCTTTATGGGCTTACCATGAGAAACGCAAATCGATGGGTTGGGGGTTCTTTTACCACTATGGCGCGTTAGTTTCGCCAATTTTAGCATGTCTTTTTTTTTTGCGCTTATGAACCTGAAAAACTCACCGGCAGCTTTATAAACATCATTCGACCTTGAATCCATGAGTCCTTTTGATTGTTTTTCGTACGCTATCTTTTCTATTGTAAAACCTCAGTTCCTGTAAATTCCACGTTGCTTAGCAGCCCTTTATGACTGATTCAAAAACATTATGAAACGTTGGTTAAAAAATATGAAGATGCGGATACGGCTAACTTTGGTACACTTCAACGCCTTCTGGAATTTACATCTGTGCAAAAAGTTTACTGTACGCCTTTTTTAACTTCTGCAAAAACCGATGAATGCCAAATCCCGTTAACAGAATCACAACTAACGAATCTGATTGAGTTAAAAAAAAATGCTTATTATGTCAAAAAAAATAAACCAAAGAAAAATTAAGTACTTTATAATTTACATAAGGGGAATAAAGACACCTAGTTTTTATTCCCCTTATCCCCTTTATATTTTTATCAATATCGCTCCTACTCTTCGGTTCGCTGCTGGACGGAAAGGCCACATAGTGCTTTCTACAACAAAGAATGATGCCTTCCCTTCGGTTTCTACCCTTAGCTACGCAACCTGTTCTATTCGCTAAATAATATTAAGCAGCTAATTAGAACAGTATTGAGTTTTTTAGTTTTAATATGCTATATTTAATGTAGAAAAAAAGTCTATAGACTATTTTGGGCTTCTCTAATTAGCTAAGCGCAGAAGCGAAGCAACCTTTGCTTCTTCCAAACGAAGGAGCAACAAGTTTTTATCTTCGTAATTTAGGGAATCATTTTAAAACAAATATTTTTAAAGCAAAAAAACGCAAATTTAAATTAAAATTTCTAGTAATCTTACGTCACGTTAATTTTATTGTGCCTTTACTTTGTTTCTTTTATACTTGCTTAATAAAGAAGTAGAGCAAAAAAATAAAATAAAAAATAACGTTAACTTTATGTTTGTTATATATAAATAAAAAATTCATGATACAATCAAATGTTTATTTAAAACATGAATTAAACTGTCTTTTCAAATCATTGAATTTAGTATCAAAGGCAAAAACAATCAGAGGAAAATCCATTGGTTCCTATACTTCACTCAGTTCTTCCCTTGCTTCTTTCACTACGGTTACTTCTTTCACTACGGTTACTTCTTTCGCTTCGCTACCCTCCCTTCGGGCAGGGTTGCGTAGCGTATCGCTACCCTTCCCTTCGGGCAGGGTAGAAACCGAAGGGAGCGCAAGCGAAAAAAACAATAAATTTTATAAAAAAAAACAGAGTATATATCAATGTTTACTTTCACAAATGTTATATACAAAAAATGATTTTTTAAAAAGCGAATTAAACAATCAAAATAGTTTAAAATTTAAACAAACCCTTCTGTCGCTTGCTTCTGCTAATTTCCCTTCGGTTGCTTCGTATAGCTCCTTCCGTTCGGTTTCTACCCTTAGCTACGCAACCGAAGGGAAGGGTAGCTATACGAAGGGAAAGAAGCAAAACGAGAAGCATGGGCGTGTAAAAAATCAACAAATAAAAGAAATCGAGTATTTTTTCCCATTTCGTAAATCGTTTTTATGTTATTGGCTCCTACCATTTTTAGGTTTTACTTTTCTTTTAAATAAAGAACTTAGTAATAGTAGTTTAACGTCACCAGTCTTTTATAGACTACCTTTATCAAATGAAAGCACAAATTTAGACATACAACAAAAATTTAAAACCCCTTCAGTTTCTGACCTTTACCTAGCGAAGAAAACCGAAGTGCAGAGTTGTGTAGCGAAAGAAGTACGGTTCGCTTGCAACCCTGCCCGAAGGGAGAGTAGCGTAGCGAAATCAAGCGAACCGAAGGGAAGGAGCGATAAACAACATTGTTTATTTTATTTAAACTCTTTAGAAAATTATATTACATATACGGGTAAAGATTCAAGTAACCTTAACTTATTCGGTAAGCGATTCTCGACCGAAGGGCAAGTATCTTTATTCCTTGAGGAAAGGGCATCAAAACTAAACTTCATTCTTCCCTTCGGTAGCGTAGCTAAGGGTACCAAAGGGAAGAAGCAAACCGATGGGAGGGGCCTTCGCGAAGCGAAAGTAGCACTGAAGCGAAATCCTTCTTTTACAACGGGGCCCGAAGGGGTAAGTGAAATATGGGAGACAAATATAATATACCCAAATATCCTATTTTCTAAAGATTCTAACAATCAAATTGAAAATGTTGCAACGATTTCGCGTAGCTTATCGCTACGCGAAATCCCTTCGGTTTCTACCCTTAGCTACGCAACCGAAGGGAAGGATAGCGATAAGCTACGCGAAATCCCTACGGGATTCCCTAGTCTCCCACTGTATTCCCCAACTAAAGGCAAGCTAAATCAAAAAATACAAATTGATAATTTAAAAGGTTTTTTTTCTCCTTTTCCTATTAGCAGCTACCCTTCCCTTCTTTCTACCCCTTTGGTTAGCTTGGTTAGCTACCCGAAGGGTAGCAGCAAAGAAGCGAAAGAAGTAAACCGAAGGGAGGTTCGCTTTTGTACAGGCGAACCGAAGGTAGAAGGGAAGACGGAAAATCCTTTATTATGTTTTATGAAAACTTCCGTTTTATTAGATGATTTTCAAAAAAAAGAATTATTAAATAAATCATTAAAATTTAAAACAAACTTTGATTTAACTTTCTCACGTTTAGCAAAATGTATAGCGGAGCTAAAAGAACCTAATAACAATAATATTCATCCGGATTTAAGAATTTTTGAAAATTTTAAACAGAATGAGTTTTTTGCGGTACTTCACTTGTCTCAATTTAATGTACATAGTTCGTTCGTTTCGAGTGAACCCTCCCTTCGGTCAGGTTTGGTTGTTCCCGAAAGGAAGGATAGCAGCCACACTGACCAGAAGAAGTTACTCTTAAATTCGCAAAACGCTGAAGTAATTGAAACCTCTAGTAATAAAACAAATAACAAATTATCAAAAGAAAAACTATATAAGTTATTATTCAATTCATTAAATAAATCGTTTGGTTCGCTTATTAGCGAAGCGAAACCCTTACAAAATAATTTAAATTTTGAAAATTCGAGTTTTTCAATACAAACTTCTAAAACTTTAAAAAATCGCTATCCTATTTTAGTATCTCACCTTTGCTTGAGTACCGAAGGTACCGAAGGTTTTTCAACATTAGGTTCACAAATAGAAAAGGAAACAGCAAATAAGGGTTGCTTCTCTACCCTTCGGTTCGCTGCGCAAGCGAACCGAAGGGTAGCAGCAAGTGAAAATAATTTGTACACTAAAAATTTTGTTAGTTTTGAAAAAAATCAAGATTTACTTCCGTTATTAAATACAAATGAAACTGTTCTTTCCCCTCAGTTTGCTTCTTTCGCTTCTTCCCTTCGAAGCAACCGAAGGGAGGGGCCTTCGCGAAGCGAAAGTAGCACAGAAACGAAGCAAAACTTTGATTCTATTTTTGACTTAGTTAAACAAAAAAGTGAATCTCAAAATGATTTAAATAAATTTGAAGTTTTTTTAAAAAAATATAGATTAAAATTAAAAAAAATGCTTTTAATAAATAAATTAAAAAATGTCGATCAAAGAATTACTAATTTCGACAAAAAATTAATCATAAAAAAGAATTCATTCAAAAAAACTAAAAAAATTAAAAAAATGGAAAAAATATTACGCGCGTATTTTTCAATAAAAAATAAAACTTTACCCTACGGTTCGCTAGGCCCAGAAGGGAAGCAAGGGAAGGGAAGTTTACGTTTTGTTAACAAACTTACGGAGCGAAACAAAGTGAAAAAAGAAGCGCACAAAAAAAATTTTTTAAACTTGACATACAGTTTCGCAGACCGCTTTTTTCCGTCAGTTTCACTCCAGCAAAACCTAAGGGTAGCAGGAAGCACAGGAAGCAAGCGTACCAACCCAAATATAGGAAAAACACTTCAATTAAAAAATTTAACTTTTACACCAAGTTTATTAATAAAAAATAGATCGTTTATCTTATTTGGAAAAAAGAATTTAATAAAAAAACCCTTCTTTCCTTTTGGAGCAAAACAAACCGAAGCAAATTCATTATTCTTTAACAATTTATTTGACCAAGAAACAACGATTGAAAAGCAAAGAAAATCCATACAAAAAAAACGCCGTCGAAAAAAATTAAAAAAAGAAACACGTCGCCGAAAAAAAAGAAAACGTTTTTATCCAAGACCAATTTGGCTTCGTTTTAGATTTTATTTAAAATTTCTAAAAAAACGAAATCTTTTATTACAAAAGTCATTACAAAAGACACAATCAATTCATTTACTTAGCGAACTTCACAGTCATATTGGTAGTTTTGAACCTACTAAAAATTTACTAAGATGGGTTAAGCTTAACGAGAAGCAAGATCGAAATTCTAATAACTTAAGGGTTGCTTCTTTTTTAAACCCTCCCTTCGGGCAAGGTAGAGAAGCGAAGGGAGCAAGCGAAGAAACACGTACAAACTTAACACAAAATTTCTTTATTATTTCAAGACCAGTTTTAGGTGATTTAAAAAGACTTTTATGGAAATCGTATTGGCTTCGATCAAATTTAAAACCTTATTTAAAAAGAGTCAAACTGTTTTTAAATAAGATGAAAGAAGGTACAAAAAAATCAGAGTCGTTTATGAATTTAAGCAGCTTTTTAAATTATTTAGGCGGATTTTCAAATAGTAAAAATTTGACATTAGCGAACTTACAAGGTCGGTTTGCGGAGCAAAATAGTCTTTATGTAGCAGAATATAATAGAATTACATATCTTCGTATTCAAGAATTTATATCCCAAATTCGTGAAAATTTTGCGACGTTCCATAGCTTAACAGTAGACTCATCAATAAACAACAAATCCAATTACTTTTCAAAAACAAATAAAACTGCAAATGGAGAAGATTCAAATATGAATACAAATAAAACTTCATTTTTAAAAGTGCGCGCTTCCCACTTAAATCATTCAAAAATTCAAGATACGAAACGTGAAGATATTTTTTCAAAACGAAAAACATCCGATTTTTGGGTGAAATTAGGTAAAGCTATAATGGCCGAAAATGACTCTGTTTTAAAAGAGAGTGTATTTAAAAAGGAAAAAGAAACGTGGTTATTTGCAAGTAAAGAATCTATGAATCAACCAACAATTCCACAATTACGAATGCTTTGGGCTCTTTCAAAAACATCCCCTTCTTTCAATTTTGATATGACGTGGGGAGCCTCGGACTCTTTAACGGGTAGAGATATGAATGAAAAAAGTAATAAAAATTCGAATTCACTTTTATATAAAAGAAAAAAACTATGGTTAGAAACGGGTAAAATGCGAGAACAAATAAAATATAATAAAACGAAAAAGATGGTAAGAGAAATCAATAGAAAATGCCAAACTTTATTAATCGAACAAAATGAAATTTTAAAAAAATTAAATAGTAATTCAATTTTTTTAAATACAAGTTCAACAAATTCAAAAATGTTAAATCCTAACGAAAAAATTTTCTTTGAATTACTCGAAAAAAGATTTTTAAATTTAGGTTCGCTTACTCAAGTAGAAGCACAAAAGAAAGCGAAAGAACTGTTTAAAAAAATGTTTAATAAAACACATCAAAAAAATGAAAAATTGCTTTTTTTAAATAAAACACAAAAACCTATTAAACATTTAAATCAGGTAAATGAATTTCGCCTGGAGGGACCGAAGGTCTTCGCTAAGCGAAAGGAGGGGAATTTACATTTATATAAAAAACAACTTTTCTCTGGCTTCGCTTCCTTCCCTCATTTAGAATATGCAAATACTTCCTTCAATTCAGAACCTTGGTTAAATACATTAACGAATAAATCATCATATTGGTGGTCTTTGAATTTGGTTTCCGTGCTTCGCAACTCTTCAGGTAACGAAGGGAAGAAGCAAGATATTTTATCAACACCATTTAGTTTTTTTGGTAATCTATTTCCAAGTATAGAAGATAGTTCTGTACAATTTATTGATAAAAACGAAGCGCAAAGCGAAAAAGACATTTCACAAGTACTTTGGGTTAGTACTTTACTTTTTCATATTTGTACAGTTTTATCGCTTATTAGTATTTCTCAAATAAGAGGTGTTTTAAAATTTTCTTTACTATGTTTAAGTAAGATTTATAAAATTTGTTTAAACGTTTTAACATATTCCTACACAATATTTTCACGATTCAAAGCTTATTTTGCTTTATCATTCCAAAAGCATAAAGAAGAGCATCTTCATGTTTATTCTTTAATACCCGAAAATTCATCTTCAGTTTTTAGCAGCTTCTACTCTTCGGTTTTGAACCCTGCTACCCGTGCTTCTTCGCTACGCGAAATCCCTTCGGGCAGGGTAGCTACGCGAAAGGAGGGTAGCGAGGAAAAACTAAACCCTCTTTCTTTAACTATTCCACTATCAAGTAAAAAGAAATCATTAAATTTAACAAGTTGGGTTGATTTAAATAGAAAAACAATTAAAATTTTAGAAAATCAAGCTAGCTTGCTGCAAAGCTACCCTTCAAGAGGGAATGCACAACAACTAAATAAATATAAAAAACGTTTTATTTGCTTAGCGACACTTGATTTGTGTAAAGTAAATACAAGTAATGAAAATAATTTGATTTCTAGCAAAGCAAACCGAAGGGAAGGAGCGGTCCTGAAGGGAAGAAACAACTTCGGGTTGTATAGCATAGAAAATGCAATTTTAGTCAGTTTTTTATTTGGAAACGTTCTTTTAACAAATAGTTATGTTTTTTATTCGAAAAGTTTTTATGTTTTTAAGCAGACGTTTGATGTATTTGGACGTTTTGGTCGCGAATCGACAAAATCACTTTTAACAGCTTTAGAAAAACCAGGTGAGCTTATTATTGATTGGATTGCTTATATGTTTCTAGTTGAATGGGCATCTGATATGACGAATACGATCCCAGAAAATGTAGATAATTATTTAGGAAATAGTTTGAATAAACTGACTCGATTTATTTATGGGTTAAATATGTATAATTTGTTTCTTCCCTCGCGTAGCGAAGGCCTTTGGTTCACAGGCGCAGCAGAAACACAAATTTTAACTTCAAAAGTTCAAACAATCGGTTCTGTAAGAACAACTCATTTAGCAAATGAATCCATTTTCTCCGAAGGTTTTTCAAATTTAAATATTGGTCTAGTAGCAACACCGTTTATAAGAAATAGAATTTTTCATTTATATGAAATTTTACTTTTTCAATTTTATCAGCCCGATACTGATTTAATCATGCGCCACAAAAAAGGTGTTCTGTTTTGGGATGTTTGGGGTGATTTTTTAATGCAAGTAGCAGCTGATTCAAATATTAATATATCCGAATTAACTTCAATAAAAGAAGAGCAAATAAAACTTTTAGAAAAAGCTGCAATTGCTTCTTCTTCCTTCCCTTCGGTTGCTTCTTCGCTACGCGAAATCCCTTCGGGCAGGGTAGCTACGCGAAAGAAGCACAGTAGCGATATTGATAAAAATGTACCTAACTTAATGAACTTAAACAAAGATACAGTAGATGTAGACTCTTTATCTAATAAAGTAAAAAATAATTCAATATTTCATTTTGAAAAACATTCATCTAAAAATATTAATTTTATTCAAAAATTTGAAATAGGATTTGCGAATAGTAAAAAACGTAAACTAAATATGTTATTACCAAATATGGAAAGTACATTTATAAACATGTCAGAACAACTGGACCAAAGCATGAATCAAAAGTGGAAATTAAAAAATGAAAACTCAATGGATTGCGGAGCAGCTCAACAATTTTTAAGTTATCAGGGTAAAGATACTGAACTATTTATTGATTTACATCCACCCAAATCATTCAATAGAGTAGGTTTATTAAAACAAAATGAATCTGTACAAACTGCAATAGGTTCTTTAGTATGTCAAATATTTGCCGGATTAATGCCAAAACAAATATCAAAAAACATACTAATTATTGGGCCTTCAGTTAATCAAATCCAAACTTCAAAAGTTTCCAATTTTGGTAGCGTAAGTGAAAGTTCATTACATGATAGTAAAATAAATTCATTTTTCTTTGAACAAGCTAAAAAATCACCTTATTCGTTCTTAATTTCATCTGCAAGTAGTCGCGAAGCAACAGAATCGTTTAACGGTAGATTAGAAGAAAAAACGTTATTAATTCAAGCCATTGCTGGTGAAACAGAATTCAAAATTATTACAGATAATGCGTATCGATATGCAATGGTATATCGAGGTGTTGCTGTAGGTATTAAATTATTACGAGATGTTTTTGATTCACTTTCTTTACATACACCTTGTTTATTTTTAATCGAAGATATTCATGCTATTGGTGAAAGACGACCTCTACTAATTTCTGATGACGAAAAAGGTTCTTCTCCGAATGGTAAACCTATTTTTGGTTCTCAACGAGATGAAATTCATGAAAAAAATCAAGTATTATATCAATTAAGTAAACATGTTATTACTCATTATCGTAAACCATATAAAGGTGATTTCTCACTTTTAATCCCAACAAATCATTATTGTTTTGATTTATATAAAAACCATAATAAATCATTAGCATCAAATAAAATAAATCCTTATTCACTAGGTATAAGTACTCCTAAAATTTTAATTAAATCACAAGCAAATACATCAAATAATTCGAATTCTTCCTTAGGTGCACTTTCAAAAAAGAATAAAATGGATTCAAATAGTACTCAATCTTTATCTATTTCGAATTTATTTTCATCGTTTTCGTTTCAGAATATTCATTCTCTTGCTGCTTCACCACAAAAGAGTAGTTTTACTGATACGCAATCAATTTATAATTCGCGCCTTAAATTTAAATTTTCACAATTATTTTCACCACCAGCTACTTCACCTTTTAGTGTTTTAAACTTAAAAGAAGAAAAACAATTTAAACCTTACAAAATTGTTTCTGAAGTTCCATGGGCTAGTTTACCTGTTGAACAGTTAGCTCAAGTTTCAAAATCTTCTTATTCAATTCGAGTTAAAGTAGCTATGTTAGCTGACATGGCTATTTCAACATTATCAGTTAAATTAGATATGATTACCGATTTATTAGTTATTATTGATAGTGTTAAAGGAAATAGAGGTTTTGTAGTTTTTGCTACAACACATATTCCTTATATATTAGATCCAGCATTAAGAAGACCAGGTAGATTTGATGAAACTATTACATTAGGTTTATTTCCAAATTTATTAGCACGATGGGGTATTTTTAAATCATCTTTTGGTTTATTTACAGGTGGAAAACAAGCTGGGTTTAATAAAGGAATTTCAATTGATTTAACATATTCTCTTAATTTAAGTTTTTTAAGAATTTATAATAAACAAATTTCCACTTTTTATCATGATTCTTTTAATTACAAAACAAATTCATCTGGTTCGCTTCTTTCGCTACGCAACCCTGCCCGAAGGGAGGGCTTTCGCTATGCGAAAGCAAGCGAAGGGAACGAGCGAAGCGTAGCAAGCCGAATAAGCCAAGTACGCAAAGCGAAAACCCTACGGGACCCTTTGCGAGGATCTCTTCGCACAAAAATAGTTTCACAAACTTACATTATAGCTAGTCATATGATATACGAAGCGAATTCATATAATTTAAATGAATTACAAAAACCATTGATGGATTCAAAAAGCCAAAAAAATTCAATTTTCAAAAAACTTAAAGTAAATAATAAATTCAATAAGGGTCATAATTTTATTGATTCATTACAACCTTTAAATTTTGAAACATCATCTTTATATATCAGTTTATATGCTTCTCCTGTACAATTTAAAAATGAAATCATTAAATTTATGTCTGGTAAATTAGGTGAAATGCTTGTTTTTTCAAGTTATTTTCAACAATTTAAAGAATCAAATGTACTTACATCTTTTAGCTTAATTCCTCAATCTCAATCTCAATCAAACAATTTAAATAAAGAAACAATTTTATTTTATAAAGAATTATCTGCATCTTTTGGTACTTGTTTTCAACAAGCTTCAATTTCGCCAAGTATTTCAACGACATGGAATGGATTATCAGTTCTAATTCTTTCATATGTACAAAAACGTTTCTTATTCTATTCGCATTCATTAAATAATAGGAATTCTAAAAAGAATTTAATTAGTACAAATACGAACTTAATAGTACCTAAAAACTTATTTTTTAATAACAAAAATTCACTTTATGAATCTCCTTCTCCACCATCATCAAATATTTTATTACCAGCTCGCCGTTATGAAAATTATAGTAGACGTTTTAGCTTTTTTTCTGGTCGAAAAACTACAGTTGAAATTAGAAATACCATTGAAACACACCAGCAACAAAGATTAATAAAAAAATTATATGGATTTCCTATTAAAAATGAATTTAAATCGGAAATTATTGAAAATCAAACAACTACTTTTAATAATGCAAATTTAATGATTGGGTCTTTTTCTTCAATTTTACTGAAACCAAGTTCTTCAAATTGGTTCATAAAAAATCGCATTTTAATGCGACATAAAGATTATTTAACAAATCAATGGTGGAATGGTCAATTACCAGAACATAATGCTGAAACAACTTTTTTAAGTGATATTGATTGGCGTTTTACTTTTATTGAATCCATCGGTGACCTTTTATTAGATTTCCCGGATGCAGATCAACATTATAACCCTAAAAATAGACGTTGGATTTTAACAAAAGGTGGTTATCATAACTGGTTTGATTTTGAAAAAAATCTTTATTCTGAAATTTATACACATTTTATTTTTGATTCTTTTGTTAAAGCGTATCATATTTATGAAAAAAATAGAGAAGCTTTAGATTTTTACTCATTTTATATTTTAAGAAAAGGTCTTTTTAATAATTTAAATGAAATTGAAACTCTAAAACTTTACAAACGTTTTTTTAATAAGTAAAAGGATTTAATAAATAAGATGATTAAATAAGTTAACAAAAAACAATAAAAATTTTTATATTTTAATTTTTATTTTTTAATAATAAAAATTAAAATATAAAAATTAAAATATAAAAGATATATTTGAAAAATTTTATGTTATAATTTCTATTATAAATAAATTATTACCCGTAAAATTTGATATAAAAAATTTGAGGTAATAAATAGCGCTCTTTTTGTTTCAATGTTTCTACAAAAATTTTGTGTTTTATTAAAAAAAAATTTTTAGTTTGTTTTATAACAAATTTAATCCTATTTTTTTATTTTTAAAATCTTTTGAATTAAAAGGTTGCTTCCTTTCCTTCGGTTCGCTTGGTCCCTTCCCTTTGGTTGCTTCTTCGCTAAGCGAAGAAGCAACCAAAGGGAAGAAAGAAGCAAGTGAACCGAAGGAAAGGGGCAAAGCGAAGCAAAGTTTATTTTTTGGATAAAGTCTACAAAAAGTTGTTTTGTTGTGCACCTTTGTTTCATGTTAACGTAGTGGTCCCTTCCCTAGCGAACACGAAGCAAAGAAATGAATTATTAGTAAGTTCATTCTAAGTAAAGTAAAACTAAATTCTAATTTGAATGATTCTTTTTTTGTAGTTGCTGGCTAGTAAAAATTAGCCATTTAGAAAATGGATTCCATTAGGAGGTAATACCAAGTGGAAACACTTTTTAACGGAACACTAACTGTAGGTGGTCGTGACCAAGAAACAACTGGTTTTGCTTGGTGGGCAGGTAATGCACGATTAATTAACCTATCTGGTAAATTATTAGGTGCACACGTTGCACATGCTGGTTTAATTGTTTTCTGGGCAGGGGCAATGAACTTATTTGAAGTATCTCACTTCGTACCAGAAAAACCAATGTACGAACAAGGTTTAATCCTTTTACCGCACTTAGCTACATTAGGTTATGGTGTTGGTCCCGGCGGTGAAGTTATTGATACATTCCCTTACTTTGTATCAGGTGTTTTACACCTTATTTCATCAGCTGTTTTAGGTTTTGGTGGTGTTTACCACTCTTTAATTGGTCCTGAAACTTTAGAAGAATCATACCCATTCTTTGGTTATGTTTGGAAAGACAAAAACAAAATGACTAACATTTTAGGTTACCACTTAATTATGTTAGGTTGTGGTGCTTGGCTTTTAGTTCTAAAAGCACTTTATTTTGGCGGTATCTATGATACATGGGCTCCTGGTGGTAAACAGAATACTAACAATTACTGCCACCAGTTAGTGAAAACTAACTTAAAAAAGTCTGCCTAAACGGAAAAACTCTCAGTTTGGTCCTAATGCATTGCTTTACAGAATGCTTCCATCTTCGCTTAGTCGTATTCGAACTAAAATTAAGTCTAAATAAGCAAAAAGGACTGAGACAATTCCGTATCAAGTTGTTGTTTTTAACTATTGTTTTAGTAGTTTTATCTAGAACTCGTCTATTCTTTTATACCTTATTGGTACCTTTTGCATCTTTTCACGTAGTATTGTATATAAACTTTGGTTTTCTTCAATTAAACAAAGATATTCTTCTAAAAAATGGAGTATTATCCAAATAAACTAGAATGTTCGTCAAAAAACTAGGAATTTCGTCAACAAATGTTAAGTTCCCTGGTTCTTCTCATGATTTCTTTTCAGTGAGGTATTTATCCAGGTATTTACGAAATTTGTTGTAAAGTAAATAACAAATATTACATTGGTGAAGCAGGAAATGTATTAGATCGACTTGCTAAACACAGTAGCGCTTTACTTGTAAACAAGAGTGAATGCACTGCTCTACAAAAAGATTGGAACACTTATGGCTCTGGAGAATTTGAAGTCCGTATTCTTTATTGTGGTAAGGAATGGGAAGATCAAAATAAAAGGTTGACTAAGGAAAAATAAATTATTTGTACTTACAAAACTGAAGAAGTATATAACAATCATCCAGATTTTCCAACTGAAAAAGAAGAAAATTTTAAATATATTTGTGAAATTCGTGGTCAGGCGTTTGACAGTGTTTACCAAGCTTCTAAAGTATTGGGTGAGAAAGAAAGCAGTATTTCACATAAGCTAAAAAATGGTGTTGAAGGTTATGTCATTATTTCAAAAGTAAGGCATGGTTATGAACCCATTATTGCAGATGGTATTCAGTATGAATCAATTATGGACGCAGTAAATGACAAAAGAGCTAAAGATAGATTTCAAGTTTATAGATATTTTAAGGATAAAAAGAGAAAAGATTGGAATTATTTATTACCAACAAAACGTATTGATAAAGAAGACGTATAATTTTTTACATAATACTTAAGAAACATTGAAAATGTTTCTTAGTTTTGTTACTAAACAATAAAAATTTTATCTAAATAATCTCTATTTTTTACACAAATACAGTAGGATTTGTGTAAAACTAAGCAAATAAAAGCTATAGCTAACATGAAAAAACATAAAAAATGATAAAACAACAAAACAACAGATCTAACGACTATCCCACATGGGAGTAGGGGCAAAGTTGCTCCGAAACGGCAGAGGTCCTCCTATTAAGTCTTAAATGCTTAATAAAGGATCAAGATATAGTCTGATCTTTACAGTGATGTAAAGCTGGTTTGAAATAGAACCGGGGCGAATTAACGACTCGCTTGAACAAAAAATGGGTGACGTTCGTATTATTACAAACCCTACAACTAATGCAGCCGTTGTTTTTGGTTATTTAGTTAAATCACCTTGGGGTGGTGATGGTTGGATTTGTAGTGTTGATAACTTAGAAGATATTATCGGTGGTCACATTTGGATCGGCACATTATGTCTTTTAGGTGGTATTTGGCACATTTATACTACTCCATGGCCATGGGCACGTCGTGCTTTTGTTTGGTCAGGTGAAGCTTACTTATCTTACAGTTTAGGTGCTATTGCAGTGATGGGCTTTATCGCTTGTTGTTTCTCTTGGTTTAACAACACTGCTTACCCTAGCGAATTCTACGGCCCAACGGGTCCTGAAGCTAGCCAAGCTCAAGCATTTACTTTCTTAGTTCGTGACCAACGTTTAGGTGCAAACGTAGCATCTGCTCAAGGTCCTACTGGTTTAGGTAAATACTTAATGCGTTCTCCAACAGGTGAAATCATTTTTGGTGGTGAAACTATGCGTTTCTGGGATTTCCGTGGTCCTTGGGTAGAGCCATTAAGAGGTCCTAATGGTTTAGACTTAAACAAATTAAAAAATGATATTCAACCTTGGCAAGAACGTCGTGCTGCTGAATACATGACTCACGCTCCTTTAGGTTCATTAAACTCTGTAGGTGGTGTAGCAACTGAAATTAACGCAGTAAACTTCGTTAGTCCTCGTTCTTGGTTAGCTTGTTCACATTTCTGTTTAGGTTTCTTCTTCTTCGTAGGTCACTTATGGCATGCAGGTCGTGCTCGTGCAGCTGCTGCTGGTTTTGAAAAAGGTATTGACCGTGTTGATGAGCCTGTACTTTCAATGCGTCCTTTAGACTAATCAAAAATTTAATACTAAATAATAATTTATAAAAGATTTATTTTATAAGAATACAACTTTCATATAAAAATAGATCTTTTATAGATTATTTTTATATTTTTATAAATCATTCATTTTTTAATAATAAATACAATCAAAATTATAATGGTTTGAAAAAAAAAATTTGAGTTTTGAATTTTAGTTTTTATCTTGTTTAAGGTATAACATAAATTTTGCACTATAAAAGTGAAAGATGTTAAATAACATCTTTCACTTTTAAAAATTTAAAATTAACTATTTGTTAGAAAATAATTTGTCACATTCCTTTTTCAGGTCGCACGCCCATTTTTCAAAATTTGTTTCAACAACATCTCGGTCAACCGAGATTTTTACTTTTTTTACTTCACGTTCTGGTGAACTAATTGTCATGGGATTTCT
>JACCDR010329440.1_pt1 | contig 37049 bp, 56 predicted proteins | sample 7446431 | NCBI WGS metagenome assembly JACCDR01 (sample SAMN15323443, study PRJNA562643) | freshwater metagenome | isolation source: river surface water | place: USA:Blue River Watershed | collected 2017-08-17 | reverse complement strand
AGCCATATACCCAGTTATACGATACTGGGGGAAACGCTATACGAATATTTCCTTCATTCTATTTGGATTTATATATATGTCAAACCCATCTTCGAGTTTTTTATTTTCTTCTTCTGTAGTGAAGTGATATTCTGTTTCTTTTATAGTTTTTGAGTGTTCAATTCTTCATCTATCTGATGGATCGCTTGCTCTTACTTTTCAATTCCCCATAATATTTGCGGTGCTTGCCTTATTATGAATAATTCAATCGGCTTCGTTTTCAAGGATTTTCTCGCCAGTCCACTTATAAAATAAGTCGAAAGCAGCAGAGCCAACAAATATACATCTAATTACGATTTTATATCATTCTTGTTTCATTTCTTCAAGTCTTTGTAGAATGGAGTCGAATTTCCAGCAAGAACCGCCACCACTATTTATATAGATAACAATCTTATCCTCTATTGTACACTCGTCTAAAAACTTCATTGATGTTTCGAATATCTCTTCTTCTGATTCAAGGTAAAATGTTTTTTGCATAGTATATAATGTTATATTTTAATTCCAGTGGCGTATAACTCCTGCGATGATGAATAAGCATGTTATAGTCTGGAGTAAGTAATATAGTATTGTGTTTTATTAAATGAACGTAATTTAAGTAGTATATTTCTCTATTATTAGTTCTTTTAATCTATTCCTTATTAGTTCTAATTTATTTTTATCTTTGTATAAATCTCTAAAAATAAACCATTGTGATATATTCATATATTTTAATGCAGAATTTATTTTAAATTCATTTTTTGTCTTAAGAAAATCAACTATCTTTAGTAATTCATAAGATCATATATAATCAATGAGCAATATAGAGTATTTTCAATATATATTTTTCTTTTTATGTTTTTTTATAAAACTTTCCGTATTACATAACATTTTTTTAGTAACTCCATATATTTTATGAAATTCATTATGACAACATTCACACAATACAAATAAATGATTCATATCTTCATTTCATATAGATTCATATGATCAATGATGAACACATATTTTTTCTTTTGATCAACATCTTTGGCAATTTGATCATTTTAACAGAATTGCCTTTTTCCTTTTAGATAACCATTTTTTAGACGACATATATTTATCATACTCTATCTTATTCATACATATAAAGCAAAGGAATAAGCATTCATTCACAATCATTCTCGTACAAAATCAAATAGATTCATCTTTTTTCACTCTTTCCAGTCTGAAACTATCCCAGTTTTCTTATGGAACGTGAGTGATTTTCTTCCATTTAGCCTATATCACTTGATTTTATTCCCGAAATTAACAAGAACATCTCTTGCATTTGATTCTTTGCACCAATCAATAATCTTTTTGTTCATATCTGAAATATATCCAGTAATTGTATCGATGATAGATGATACAGAATAGATATTGCAGTTAAAACGACCGATTTTTTTTTCTCCAGTCTTTTCTATAATACCAACAGATACGCATTTCTTGATGAATTTACGCATCTGCCATTCGGATATTCCGTACTTCTCGTTCTCTTTTCTGCTAATTCCAACAGATCAATACTTATCCTTTCTACCTTTGATTGATAAAAGAATGGCTCTTGCTATGTTTTCTGGTAATTCGAGTGATTTTATATCCATAAAAAAAGCTGGTAAGTAAATACTCGCCAGCTTAGTCAACTAAGTCCCACTTACAGTAGTCCCGCCAAGAACCATAAGTGCGGCGGGACTTATGTTGGCTATTAAGAGTTCTTTTTTCTCTCTTGTACGCATACTTTACTCAGAAAATTTATAATTGCAAATCGAAGTTGCTACAAAATTTACTTACGCGTAGAATACTTACTATATATCTTCTCTCTTGTATATTTCTTATAGTGGAGAATCCACATTTTAGAGTATTTTTATAATTCTTTTTGACATCCAAAAACAATACTATATACTCTCTCCTGTTATCACATAAACACACTATAGCTTATATGAAAACAATCAGGATCATAGCATCAAACGACTCCGCTCTTCCGATACTATATAAAGAGTGATGGGAACTCATTTGTATAAGTGATTGAAAGATGTATCTTCATAAAGAAGAAAAAAGAACACGAGAACAAAAGAAAGCGATACAAACAAAAGAGTATCTTGAATTCAGAGAAAAGTACCCGTCTAAAACAGGGATTTACGATGATAAGTTTATACTCAAGTATAACGAACTCGTAAAACAAGGGCTACACGAGGAAATAATGAGCGGGATAGAGCGATATGAGAAAGAACTTGAAGTCACATGAAAACCAATATGCAACGCCTCCACTTATATAAATCAGAAACGCTGGCAAGAAGAGATTAAAGTGGTGCGAAGCAAAGAAGATGAATGGATGAATCCACTTCTTGAATGACTCGATGCAGAAATGATTAAACTTGTGAAGCAAAAAGTGTCAGATAGAAGAGCAGAGAAAAAACATGTGAATGAAGAAGTAATCAAGAATATAATCGCTCACTACTCAGGAAAAGAATATTTTTTATAAAAAACTCTATAAAAGATTTGACACAGGATAAATAAAGACTACAATACTCGTGTATTCATTAAAACACACTATATGCTTACACAAGAAAGAATAAGGAATAGCACACTTCCACAGGATCAAAAAGATTTCTATATTGAAAACTTCAAGTGGATGAATCAAAAAAAGCGTTACGAACTTGAAGAAATAATAGAACAAGAAGAAATTAAATCAGAAGAAAAATATGTAGAGAAGTTGAAAGAACTTGAAGCTATACTTTCTTAATTTAATTGTAATCCTATCAACTAACTCACTAACTATATGAAACTACCTATTACAGAAATGTTACAGGAAAGAAAACAAAGGATTGTAGAAAAATGGAACTGTGAAGTTTTTATTCGAACAGCAATTAAATGAGAACTTGAAAGAACAATAGAAATTGTAAAAAATTTAGAAGAACAGCAATATGAGCAAATCCGCCAAGAAGCTATTGATGAATTCAGACAAGGACTATTGGAAGAAATAGCAGAAATAGACAATAGTCAAAATTCAAACGATGATTTACTTCTAAAATCAATTCGACTTTACTGAGCTATTCTTGAAAAGATTAACTCCTACAACCTACCTACTAAATAATAATCCTATGATTACTAAAGAACAGCTAAAAGCTATTATTGAAGCTCAAAGCGAAGAAATTCGCGTTCTATCTGGAAATTTGAAGTTATCATTTCTCGATATCCCATCTACTATTTACACATTACCAGCTAAAAAAACGCAAATAATTATAGTGTGAAGCTTCCATAATGATGGGGAAGACTTTCTTGTATCGAAGAAAGCAATGGCTAAAAATTTAGCCGATAAACTAGGAATGAATCTATCTATATCAGATATTAACAATCTTTTTAAATAATCCATATGAACACTTCACTCTACCAAAAACTATTCGCCCGAATGGACGAACTTGGAGCTATAAGGAAGGATTTGACGTTTGGATGCGAAATTATTATTTCAGAAGCGGACTATTGAAGAGGAACATTCTACGACGAATACCCAAATAACTTCCCAGTAACTATTACTGGAAAAGGTAAGAATATAGAGTGAAAAGAAATCATCTTTTTTACTGGATGAGTAAATGGATTGATAGAACAGGAAAAAATAAAAAAAATCCTCTGACACAACCCTGTATTTAGCGACGCTTTCCTAGCATTCACATTAAGTAAGAACGGAAATTTCGTAGGATTCGAAATGCTTGTAATGTTCAAGTGGAACTATGCAAAACCATTCCTCAAAGACCAAAGCGACGAATTATGAACTAGTCTACTAAATTTGCTTTCATAGTATGAAATACTGAATATTAACAATAATTCAAGAATTGCCTTGAAAATGAAAGAAACAGGTTTTATGTAATTGTGAGTGTTGAAATAAAAAACAAATTCGATTATCTCACCTAAAATCCTGATTTGTTAAATCGTGTTGATGTTTGGTAAAAAATTGATTATTAAATCCTAATAGAAGTCATTGAATGGCTTGAACAAGATTTTATAAGTGCTATCGAAATATAATTTCAAGATGTAATAACGAAAATAATAGAGATTATTATCTATACGGATGAAGATGAATAAGATGTGAGTGGAATTCATTTGAAGAATTTTATAAAGATATGTATGAATTATATGTTGAACACATTAAAATTTACTGAGAAAAGAATACGACTATTGATAGAATAAATACAGATTGAAACTACTGTAAAGAAAATTGTAGATGGGCAACAATATCTGAACAATCTATGAATAGAAGATGTACAATAATTGTAGAATATAAGTGAAAAATTTATAATTCAAAACAGGTGGAAGAAAAATTCTGAGTCCCACAAAAATTATTCTTAAAAAGATTGAAAACTTGATTTTCTGTAGAGCGTGCAATCGAACAAAGAATTATAAATAAGCCACGTAGAAGCACTTTACTCACTCACTACTTAACTTCCTATGAGTACAAATAGTAAACTCGTTTCTCATGAACTTTTCCACTTACTTTCAGAAATCCAGAAACTAGACGATATATTGGAAATTATGGAAAAACTTGGGAAAAGTAACAAATTGAAAGCCAATCACTAATCCTAGCCATTAAATAAGGCATCCAATGAAGGAACGCATACGCGTCTCTCTTTCGGAAGTATAAATAAAATTTTACATAAATAATATGATAGTAGCTTTTGATATTGACGATACACTTATTATTCCATCTGTTGCAACTTATCATTGAAAAAATGTTGCGAATAAAAAAGTGCTTGCCATATATAGGGAACACCAAAGAAACGGAGACTATATGATATTATGGAGCGGAAGTGGAACGAAATGGTGTGAATACTGGAATGAAGAGCTAAAACTAAATTGTGATGAGATACGAGTGAAACAAGTATATCCAGATTCGCCAGTAGATATTTGCTATGATGATTGTGTAGTAAATTTAGCAAAAGAAAACAGACGAGTCATGCGATTTAATAATCAGATTAGTAGAAAAGAATGGAATAAACAAAAGACATTTGAAAAATAAAATGAAGTGCAGAAATGCAAATGAAGCTATTTCGGAAGTACAAGTGGCTTTCGGATATAGATGAAGTAAAGAAGATTTTATTTTGAGGCGTTAAATAATTACCTATGAGTACACGAGAGATTAAGTTTCGATATATTTGCAGGAATAAGCATTTTAACGAAATACAAATTGAGTATATAACTCTTGAAATGTTGGAAAATAGAAAAGAGCTTCCAACTTGGATATTTTCAGATAATTGCGAAATTATATCAAAGGATTTATTTACCTGACTCAAAGACAAGAACGGAAAGGAGATTTACGAGGGGGATATTGTATTATGAAAATATGGATTACAATGTGTAATTGTATATGATACTACTCAATTATGCTTCCGAGCACAATGGTGTAGTAGATACGATGAATTTATTGCTAGTTCTAAAGTTTCTGAAACAAGTGAGAAAGTTACATCAAGAAAGAAATATGAAGTAATCGGCAATATCTACCAGACCCCAGACTTGATAACTCGCTAACGCTCATATATGGAATCACACATACTTACATTTGAAGATTTCCGAGAATGAATCGAGAGATTGCGAAGGGTTGCCGAAAGAACCGAGCCATTTATATTCACTTTCGTTTGTCCAATTAAATTATCAGAACAACAAGAGAAGGATTTTATAGAAGAGTGCAAAAGGCGATGATTTCCAGAAATGAAAATTATATATTCCGAAAAATTAAAATAATTCTTTACTATACGACAAATGAAAGAACAAACACATTGCCATATTTGTTTATTAAGAGGTTGCAATAAGCACGGTAGAGTAATAATTGATACGAGCTGTATAGTATGTGGACTACAAGAATACGAACAGAAAACAGGACATATCCATAGCTAATTGGAATACGATAAAGCACGCATTAAAATAGTTTTCTATAAATTAAAAAAATGGTTCAATAGAAACTTTGTGAAGAGATCATCGCTTCTTGCTATATTTAGAAAATAACCACCATACCAATGAAAAACTATAAGAGAATGTATATTGTCCAAAAGGAAATACGAAAGCACTATGAGGAGCTATTTCAAACAGTAGTATCAGAACTCCGCTTCCGTCTTCTGCAGATTGAGCACTTGAAAAATACGCTCAAAGAAGTAAAATCAATGACTACGGATAATCTAGCAAAGAAAGTAATATGAGTGAATCTTGAGCTACACGAGCTAGATAAAATGATACACGCAAGAACTATTTTTAACAAAGAGTAATATGAACTGCAAATGCTGAAGTGAGAACATAACGCTCCACGAGTGGTTATGAGCATACGATTGATGGCTTGCATATAAATGTAGTGATTGCGGTGCATATGTACACCGCTCAGGAGTAGAAATAGAATCCGCAGAACAGAGAAAAGACTATTGACCAGTATATTTTAAGCTGAAAGACGGAACTTGTTTTATTAACCTTAGAGCAGATGAAAACAAAGAGCTGTAAAATATGTTGAAAGGAAATTCCAAAATGATTGAATAACGTATGTTCCCAGAAATGCCAGAACAAAAAACAGGAACTAAAAGAGAAAGAAAAGAAACAGATAGTCAAAATGAAAAAAAGCGTGTCTGTTAGTGCTTTGAGTAAGAAGGCTGATACTTTGTGGTCGGAAGTTGTAAGAATGCGTGGTGCGTGCGAATATTGCGGAAAAACAGAGTATTTGAACGCGCATCATATCTTCTGACGTAATAATAAGAGCCTTAGATGGGAAACATTAAACGGTATATGCCTGTGTTCAGGTTGCCATACGTTCTCTTCCGTATTCTCAGCTCATAAAACGCCAACAGAATTTACTTACTGGCTTGAATCGGTGCGATGAAAGGAATATATCGACACCCTAACCGAGATGGCACACATTCCAATGAAAGTGACTCCAGAACTATTACAAGACTATATCCATACATTTAAATATAAATTAGAACAATGAACTTTTACCAACAAATAAATTCCCACGAAGATATGGGAAATCTAGAAGCACTCGAGAACGTACTAGATTGGCTCGAAAAAAATCCACACGGATTGAAAGATGCAGAAGAACGTAAGCGATATGTGAAAGATGCAATCGACTCTGTTTTAAATATAAAGAAAAACGCACAAAAAGTATAAAAAATATTTGACAACTATAAGCTCCTGAGTAAAATACAGGGGCTTATTTATTAACACACTATGTATGAAACCAGATGAGCAAATCGAATTCGCAGAGAAGCAAGCAGAAGATTTTGAAAAAATGCTTGATAATCTCGCAGAAGAAGCACTAAAAAAGTTCGAGATTGCACGACTAAAACCATATACGGAATCAGAGAGAATTGTATTCCGAACTGCTTATTTCAAAGCATTAAACGATTATTCTTCTTACATTTTCCAATAATATGATATACGCAAAACTTCTGGAAATCCAGAAAAAGCACCTTGCTTTTGAAAAAGATACATCAAATCCTTTCTATAAATCAAAATATGTTTCTCTAGATTCTATCGTTGAAAAGGTAACCCCACTACTTGATGAACAAAAACTTCTTGCTGTACACTACACACAAGATAAGCAAGTAGTAACAGAAATTTACGACATAGAAGATAATACAAGTGTAAAATCTTGCTTTCCACTTATCGACTCAAACGATCCACAGAAACTAGGTAGCTGTATTTCTTACGCTAAACGCTACAATCTCGGACAAATATTCAATATTATCACCGATAGAGATGATGACGGGAATATTGCAAGTTGAGTATCAGATAAAAAAGAGCAAATTCCAAGCGGTAATTTCGATTCAAATGGACTAAAAGAAGCAATCACAGAGATTCAAATGTCAGTTACACTTGGACAACTCGAAGCAAACTATAAAAAAGCAATTGCACTATGTACAACAGACAAGCAAAGGGCTTGGGTAAATCGAGAAACAAACACAATTAAATCATCACTACAACCATAATGAACATCACACCACAAGAGCAGGTATCATGATTGATACCAAGCATACAGAGTAATTCCATTGAAATGCTTGAACTACAAGCAGAACTTGCACGACAAGAAGAAGAACTGAAACAATCTCCACTATATCGACAGGTTGAGGAAACTCGCCAGATGCTAAAATCAGCTGAAAAGTACGATATAGAAATGCGAGATAAGGCAAAGGATATGATGTTAATGAACGGAATTAAGGAGTTTGAAATGCTAGACGGAACTATTATAGCACTTCATAAAACTCCATGATCACTCGTAATTGAAGATGGAGCAAAGTTTGACGATAAATATTATCGAGTAAAGAAAGAGCTAGACAAAACAGCACTTAAAAAAGATTTTAATAATGGAGTGCCACTTGAATGATGTTATATTGAATCAGACTATAAATTTATTATAAAGAGCAAATAGTATGTTCTACTTTACAAAAACAAATTGAATTTTCTCAGGCTCTCTGAAAAACGAATTAGAGAGCCTTGATGATTGAGCATATCAATGATGATTCGATTCGCTAGATACAAGAACAGAAAAACAGAACGCTTTTATATGGGGTGTAGTATATCCGCAAGTTATACATCTATATGAAACAATATGAATACAGATAACTTCCAAAGATGCACACGAGTATTATAAATGACAATTCTTGAAGAAGCGTAAAAAGTGTAAAATAACAAAGCGTTTTAGAACTATTGAATGAAGCACTACAGAATTATCACGAAAGACATTCTCAGAATATATAAAAAAGATAGACAATGATTGTATACAGAAGTTTGGTGTATGACTTGATCTATCAGACGGAAGAGATTTACTTTACTACGATTCTATTATTAACTAAGAATATATGAAAGATTTTTCATTCAATTTGTTTATTTCTTGTGCAATATTACTATTTACTATTTGTATTACGTTACATTTAGCATACGATTTAATGAAAAAAGAATCTGAATGCGAAAAAAGAGGCGGTGTATATGTACGGCATGCTGGATGTATCGATAAAATTTACTTTAAATAATATGATAAAGAAAACACACGAGCAATGGGGTCTTGAAAAACCAATCACAGACCACCAAGTATTTGAGTATCTACAGTCTTGCAATATGCGCGAATTATCCGATAAAATCAATGTTGGATACCATACAATCAACTCGTACAGAATCAGGCGTAGAGCGATGCCAGAAAGTTTTGTACAAAAAGTATTAAATTTATTTGACACAGAATAAAACAACTATATAATTGACTCGTTCCATTGGAACTTTACTTTCTTTTTTACACACGTATGAAATTCGTACTTACAGACGTTTCCATTGATTTTATGGGAAAGAAGCTATTCCAAATTAAGGCACTACAGTCTTTTGGAAATGTAGAAGCTGGAGAACTTGGAGGATATATTGAAAAAGAAGAGAACCTAGCACAAGTTGGTGATGCTTGGGTGTATGGTGATGCTTGGGTGTCTGGTGATGCTTGGGTGTCTGGTGATGCTCGGGTGTATGGTGATGCTCGGGTGTCTGGTGATGCTCGGGTGTATGGTGATGCTCGGGTGTATGGTGATGCTTGGGTGTCTGGTGATGCTCGGGTGTATGGTGATGCTCGGGTATCTGGTGATGCTTGGGTGTCTGGTGATGCTCGGGTGTATGGTGATGCTCGGGTGTATGGTGATGCTCGGGTATCTGGTGATGCTTGGGTGTCTGGTGATGCTTGGGTGTCTGGTGATGCTCGGGTATCTGGTGATGCTCGGGTGTCTGGTAATGCTCGGGTGTCTGCAAAAAAAGCATTCACTAAAGGTTGGTTTATTGGATGAGATGATAGTGAAAAAATTACACGCCTTACAATAGAACAAACTGGAAGCGATTATTGGAAGGCACAATATGTACTAGGAGACTACGAAATTAAAGACATTGAAGAAGAGAAAAAGAAAATTTCTATGGAAGAATTGGAGAAGTTAGTAGGCGGAAAGTTTGAAATCGTTTAATATTTTTCTATCACACTATGTGGCTATTCGACAAACTCTTCAAGAGTGAGTATAAACCTCTTACACAGAAAGAAAGAGTATTGAAGCTATTAAAAGATAATCCATTTGTAGAAACTTGGCAATTCCTTGAAGTATGCCCAAGATCATTCTCGCAAATTATCTCTAAGCTACGAAAAGAATGAATTGATATCAGATGTGAGAGTTTCTATGTAGACGATTCAAAAGGAAAAAAAAATTTGTAAATCTTATTTTTTTATTGTATGAGAGGAAACTTCATCTTCCTAGTATCACTTATACTAGTTATGTTCTGATTCTTGATATATTGCGAAATTCGTGAAATACAAGAAAACTTCAATAGATGAAACGAGATTATTCGTTTCTAACTGGCTAGAGCCTCGCAAATTTGCGGTTTATATATAAAACAAAAGTATGAAATATGTTATTATTGCAGTTATTATTTTAGTAGTATATTTTATTCCAAGAGAATCTGCTGGTGCAATAAAATATTCAAAGCAACCAGCAAACAAGATGACTTGGACAGAAAGCACAAAGAAGTTACATAAAACCATAGTAAGTCAATGAATGAACTACGATATTGCAAAATATCTTATAAATAAATGTAAGGAAACAGCGAAAGACGCTCGAAAATGTGTAATTCACGCATCTATGATTTCTAAAGCAGAAAGCAATATGGGGCGTGATGCAGTAAATGGAAATATGTTTTGAATAACATGATACAAATGAACACTCAAAGGTGCTATTGATACATGGGTATGAAAATATAATAAATACTGGTACAACAATACGAAACCATCTGATTATTATAAAACAAGCAATTCACACTTGCCACGATCAAGATATTGCATGAGTGAATACCAACCAGACGGAACACATTTGAACTATTGCAAGAACGGAATCAAACATTCTACTTATATTTTCAATCTTCTTACATATGAACGCTAAAAATATCTGGAATAATATTCATACTGAATATAAAATTGGAGGTGCAGTTATTATTCTTATTTTTCTTACTATAGCAATATTCTTTGCTCGTATTCCTAGAGCACCACAAGAGATGAGCATAGCACAAGAACTACAGCAACTAGAGAAACAAAGCTCAAACGAGCTGATTATGCAAATTCAGCTAAAAGAGAACATTAAAACAGCAGAAATTGTACTTGAAAAAGCACAAAACGCATATAGTGGAGCTACAGCACAATATAACGAAAGTGTGCAACGAGTAATGCAAAACGATCAAAAAAGAAACGAACTCAGAGAGCAACTATATTCTGCGATAAATAAATAAGGTGGTTAATTCCACCTTTTATTAGTTGGAAAATTTAATTTTTTGAATAATATAGAAACATATTTTTAACACACTATCTATGGAGAAATTCTCATCGGAAGCAAAAGAGTATATAATGGAAAAGCTCGAAAAACTAGAATGAAGTTGGGAAGAAAAAGCAAATGCACTAAGATCGGAAGTAAAAGAGAAATTTTGAAGCATAATAGTAAGTGGAGAAGCACTAAGAAAGCTAGTTTCAAGAATCAGAGAACTTCAAGGTAAGGTGAAAGAGCTAAACGATTCTATTCCAACTAAAGAACGATATACGGTAGTAGACGGAAGCTATCATATACAAACAAAACACGGAGTAATACGAATCACAGTAGAGCAAGCTGATGAGATGTTTACAGCCTATACAAAGCACTGAGAGAATCTGAGCTGAGAAGCTATGCTAGAACGCTTTCAAATGAAGCCAGAGGCATTCCAAGCTATTAAATCAGCACTCAGATTATACAAAGACTCTCATGTAGTTTCTCCTCACTCCATACAGGATAAACCAGAGGAAGAAGTAGAACAGATAATCGAAGATGCTATCGGTTCACACATTGACGGAATAAAGAGAAAAATGGTAGTCACGCACGAAAGGAAGTTCAAAGAAGAGGCAAAAAAAGCTATATGAAAGCTAGCTAATATAGACTACTTCTTGGAGCATTTACGTGAATATCTTGAGGACTATACTCCAGAGCCGATAGAATTTAAGGAGATAGTGCCATCAAATAGTATGGTTAAACATGTTATAATAACGGATATACATATCTGAAAAATAAATACAAATGAGGTACTTGAAAGATTAAATAGGATTAGAGATGATATAATAAATTCGGAGGAATGAATTATACATATAACATGCTTGGGCGATATAGTTGAGAATCTTGCACAAGATGGTATGCATCCTTGACAAGTATCATACTGAATGGATAAAGATTTTGGATTCTGATTCGACTTAATGATGAAGTCTGTACAGATATTTGAGAAATTCCTTTCAGATATACATAACAGTGGAAAGAAGATTGTATTCTACGGAGTAACTTGAAATCACTGAAGATTCACAGAAAAGAAAGAGAATGATATAAATCGAACTGGTGAGCTTGTAATATATGAACTAATTAAGCGTGGTATACAAAACGCTGAGATTGAGTTCAATTACACAAGAGAAAAAATATCCACCATAGAGTATTGACGATTACATTTTATTGTCGCACACTGAGATGATGGATTCGCTAATAGAAAGCAGGAAGATGTATTATGGAAGCATGGAAATAATACGAAGCATAATGTTGTTCTTCTTTGAGATAGGCATAATGTAAGCGTAAGGGAAACGAAATGAGCAACATGGATACAATTACCAGCACTTGCTGGGAAGTGACAGTTCGATACACAAATTGACGTTTACTCAGAGCCATGATACGTTGTAGTAACGGAGAATGAATTTAACACAGCAGATGTTGAACTAAAGAGATTGAAATAATTCTGTTAACTGATAGTCTATATCATAGTAGTTATAGACTCTCCTTACGGAGATTCACTTACTCTCAACAAATTCTTTCTTTCTTCTATCCATAGAAATCTTTGTTTTATGATCAACTCCATCAACCTCAATTCAAATATTGAAATCTGGAATAAAGAAATCAAGGATATACTCTCATACTGGCTTCTGATGTTCGAACTTAATTCACTTATCAGTTAGCCAATAGAATACAACATCTTCTCATATTGGGAATTTACGTTTTCTATGAAGCTGAGCCTGTACATCTATTGTGATAGAAAAATGCTTCTCTTTTATTTTATTTATAGCCTCTTCGGTATGGCTTTTACCGAACATGTGATGTCTATCTCATCATCGTACACGGCTATCTCATAGATTCTTAGAATTATTGCTATCAAGATATTCTTCAGTCTTACGTATTCACATTCTTATAGCCTTATTCCTAATCGAAATCTTAGACCTTCAAAAATGATTCGTTAAGAACTTATTATCCTTTGTTGGATATAGTTCATATAGATCGCATAACTCCTCAGCAGTCCAGAATTTTGGTTCCATAATATAGTAATTATAATATAACGCTGATATTATATTGGAAACCACATGATTTGCAAATACTTCTTAAACGCCTATAAAATGCCGTACAAATTCAAAATATACATTGACTCTGAAAGAGCACGAGAACACTATGAAGATGGAATGGTGTGAGAAGTAGAAATGAAAGAAGAACCAACTATTGACGAAGTAGTATCTAGTTATATTGAGTATATAACTTCTATTGAAAGCGAAGATGATCTTGAACTTATTGGTTTAAAATGAATAGTAGCAGAAGCAATAGCAAATTGAAGTGAGTTTTCTGTGAAGTTGGATTTGCAAAATTCTAGTGTATAAGTACAATATTTTCAGCGTTAAGGTAATTCTTTCAGTCTTATAGTGTGTACTGATTGAGAACGCTACCCCGAGAAATCGGGGTTTTTTAGTATTTATAATTTATAGTTTACTATAAATTGTCTTTAAATAAAAAATTCCCCAGCCAGCTTTCGCTCGGGGAATATTGTTCTATTTTGCTTCTCGGAAATACGTCAAAGTATTTTGGAATAATCCAGGCACTTTGTTTACGTCTACAAGGATAATATCGTGTTTTAGTAGTCCGTAGTATTGCTCTGCAAACTTCATAAGGTGGTCGTCTAACGTGTTTGCTTTTACTCCACATACAAGATGCCCATTTTCTCCAATAGTTCCTGCGGTATTCTGGATTTGCCCATCATCTTGTTCATTTTTTGAGTATCCAGACCCATATTTAATTCAAAAAACGAAATTTGACCCGCTTTTTAGGGCTTTTACGAAGTTTTCAGCATTGAAAGGTATAGTAATAGCCTCTACGTTCTTTCCCGTGTATTTATTGAAGTGTTTCACGGCAAATTTAGCACCTACCGAAGCACGACCTCCACGCCCAGGAGTAAAACCACCATTTGCTACGAGGTCAGCCCAACCATCTTTAATAACGGAAAGAGGTATTTCTACGTTGTAGTTATTCGCGAGAGCGGTATAGTGAGCCACATAGAAGCAAGAGTATGGGTCAATTTCTTTTTGATTAAAGAAACGATTGTGAAAAGTAACTGGAGTACCTCCACCACCTGCTCCACCTCAGAAAATACCTTTTTCTACAAATCCACCAGAAATCATTTCGTTTTCGTCCTCTTCGATAGTACCGCATACTACTTCTTCGGTGTTGGCATTTTCAAGCAAACACTCATTATCTTTTAGTTCTTCCATACTACGAATGATTAACATCTAAAGTTCCATATTGCTCTTTTAGTATAATAGAAGCAACCATATCTCATATATGCATTTGTAGCATCATAGATTGCTCCATATAACGAGCCATTTCTTCCTTGTCTTTAACATCATGAAATCTACGAAGTGCAGATAGAGCATGAACACTTTGTACAACTTCTTCTGGAATATTGATTTCCATACTATAAAAGTTAAGCACTACGCTTCTTTGGTTTTGTTGTTACTATCCTGCTTCGTTCACTTGGTTTTGGAACATAAGCTGGTTTTACTCGTATTCTTACTGCCATATTATTTTGTTAGTTTAATAGTATCTAAATCTCAAAGATTCTGAACATCATATATTGCATTATAAATTGATACAACCTTATCGTGTGTATCAAATATATATATAAAGAATACAGGAAACATTATAATTATAGCAATAATAAATCATATAATGAATGATAATATGAATTGACTTGTATCTTTCATTATCCAAAATACTTATTAACTACAAATGCTACTATTGTAACAATTACTGCCCATGCCCCTGTAATATAGGCAATCTTTGAATTTATTCAATTCTTAAATTCTTCCATTTCTTTTTTATCTGCATATTTTTGTGGAGCAGTAAGCATGAATGATTTCATTGTATCACTCATATCTTTTATAGCCTTTTGTGTATCATGTGCAGTATCTTTAATCTCTTGAATATCTTTAGACATTTGATTTTTTTCAAGCTCAAGAGTTAAAATTCTATCTCAATGCGAGCATTCATTTTTTTGTGTCATTATTTGGAAAACTTACCGCTCATAAAGTTTACAGAAAATCCGCAAGCAACCAAAATTGAAGAAATAAGTGTTGCTGTATCGTTTCCGATATATCCACGCCCCTGCAAGTAAATAAGAACTGCACCTGCGATAGTGGCTATGGTTGTCTTTGGAAGTTTTGATAGAAATTCTTTCATAGAAAATTAGTTATTTATACTTTATTACATAATACACAAAAAAGAGGCTCTTGCAAACCTCTTTTATTATAAAATATAAAATTTTAATAAAGTTTTAACTATTTGAATGCTAGTTGCATTATTTCTGGAGAATAAGACATAATTCAAGCTACAATTCCCAAAGCAATAGCAGTATAAATATATTTTGCCATCTTATTGTCATTATCTCACTTCTTTGTGAAGAATATTGTTACATATCAAGTATCTGTATCGAGTACGGGTGTTGTGAATGTTATTCAATTTGAATCAATTTGAGATATACTTGGAACGATAAAAGCACTATCACGGAATATCATTGATTCAACCTTTATGATATTTTTTATTTGATTTTCTGGTGTCCATGTTCTGGCTTTTTGTATTCGCATTGTATACTTCCAAATATCTTTATTGAAATACTGCATACCTGTATTTGAGAATTTCTCATCAGATACAGAGAATGAATCATTATCAATATCTCATCAACTCCTAAAAGGTGCAAACATAGCTAGAAAGTTAAAGTATAAGCTGGTACAACTTCTTCTGTTCCGTCTGGAAGTGTTCTTGTATGTTCTTCGGTAATGTAGTACACTCCGTTCTCAATACGAATATCAGCAAAGCTATCAAGAAACGCTTTTGCTTCTTCGCTAGTGAATACACGAACTCAGTGAGAAGTATAGCACTCTAAATCAAATGCAACATCTTTTGGATCAATCTTTGTTTCATCGTATTCGATAATACCAAAGAGTTTGTCTTTTCTTGCTTCTCCACTTGAAGAAACATCTTTATAGTTTTGTAGTTTTGTATCGAGTAGAGTGTATACACCATTTTGAATGTACCAAGAACGCTGTGAATTGAATCGGAATCCAAGAGTATATCACTCTCGCTCTCATGAGCCAGTAGTATAATCTCAGTATTGCATTGGAAGTTGGTATTTTTCGAGCCTCCACTTGAAGAAAAGTTTTTGCATATACATATATTAAAAAGTACAAAATCTTCCAATACTATTTGTATGGAACTTTCTTATTTTACTATCGTCCCATAATATATTCTCTACAACTAGTTCATCAAATAATCCATTGAATAATGCTATATTTGAGCCACCATATTCTCTATGATAACAACCTACATATATAGTAGGATTTGTTGAGTAATTAACATTAGAATGATTTGTTTTAGTACTCTTTAATTCTCAATCAAAATATATCTTTGTAGTAGTTCCAGTAAGCGTTACAACCAATGTATGAGTTTTTAAATCATCAGAAAAACCAGAAACCCAATCATGATATGTAGTATTTCAAGATGTTCCATTAGATATAACTACACTGACAGAAAAAAATCATGAACTATTTTTATAGATTCCAAAACCAAATCAAGCATAAGCACCGCTTCATGTTGTTTCGTCCCAATGGTCAAAAATATATCTATTTTCCCCATTTGTCATTAGTGTATTTTGCTTGAATTTTACCGCAAAAGTTCAAGTTGTAACATCAAACTTTGTAGATTGCGGAAGAGTCATAAATGAAGAACTTCCGTTGAACGATGCAGAAGCACTTCAATTTATTCAATCTCCATAAACAACATTTGTTGTACTTCAATTAAGTCAATTTCCGCTACTATCATTAGGGTTTCCATTGAAATGATATAGTCAAGCGGTTATTGCACTTCATGAACCAAGAAATTCTCATATTGCCATATTTGATTATGTTAGAGAATTAAGCCTTGTAGGGAATAGATATAATTGAGCATATAAGTCTACTGCTCTTGTTGTTTGTACTGCTGTTATATCTACTTGCACCCTGTCATTTAACGCCAAACTTAAACCAGAAGATGCAGGAGAGGCAGGGGTTGTTGTTGCTCTGATAGTTGTTGCAAGAGTAGGAGAAGTAAGAGTTACCGCTCCAGTTCCATTTACAAGATTGATTGTCGTATTGTTCGTAGTTCCTGCTGTTCAAACTTGCATATCAGCACCAAGTATTCTATATGGCTCTGTTGCGTAGAAAGCATTTGTTACATCTGTACCAGTTGCTCCAATACTTCCTGCTATCGCAAATCTAGCTATTGTTGGCTCGATTGTACAATATTTTAAACTTCCTGCATCAATAGAGACCATTGTATCTCCAACGATTGTTATAGTCGTATTTGGAGAGGAATAAGTTGACGGAATAGCAATCATTGCATTTTTAACCGCTCCGCTTTCAGTCCATTTTATTACCATTCATTTTGCAACATAAGCAGTTACATCTCATGTTACAGTGAAAGTTGTGTTTCATGTTCTTGTTGGTGTTCATGGCATTAATGTCCAAAATCATCCGGCTGATATTGTCCAAGTTCTATCAGCACTTAAATCTTGTGTTACTCAGTTTATTGTAAGCGTTCGAGATGTAGGAGTAATATCAGCATCTGTAATTGCAGAATTAAACTCTGCGAGAGTTCCAGTTAGAGTGTTGTCTGTAAGGTCGATTGTTTTGTTTGTAATGTTTTGTGGTGCTGTTGTTCCTACGAGTTGCTGGGCGATTCCAGCAGGGTCGTAAGTTGCTGCAAGCATATCACCACTTCCTCCGCCTCCACCGCCACCACCTCCAATAAAGGAAGAAACAGGTAGGATATTGTTATCCGTAGTATTTGAAAGGTTAGTAGTTTGCCCCTTGACTGTAATCCACGCAACTGGAGCTTGGTCAGCAATAAGTTCAGGCTCTATCCAAGTTTCACTTGCTCGTCAAGCTATAGCATCATCAAGGCTTCCATAAATAACACTACCAAAAAGCATGAGTCATGCCCCATTCGGACTCATTCGGAGACGATGATTACACCATTTGTTTGTTGCAAGAGTTGCAAGAGTTCCACCATTATTATACTGTGAAGTATTCATAGTAGTAGTTATACTTCCAGCAACTAGAAGTCAATTTACATCAGTATGGTATTGTACGAATGATAGTGGAGTTTTTGCTGAAATGTTCGCCTTGTTTGGCTTTGTTCTATCTGTGTCGTAGTTTGCACCAATACGCCAAATTTGACCAGGTGTTGTATTGATAGACGTATTTGCACCATTCGCACTTGCCTTAATATTTCCGTCTACATTTTCAGCACCTCTGTCTCTCAAATATTCTTGTAGAGCATTTCCAACCACAGATAGTGAATAAGCACGAGAAGATGCCCTCACTTGTGCACCACCAGAGTTTGCAATTACAGCGATAAAAGCCTTTGATGTAAATGCTGTCATATCTGGCTTCGTATCTTGCTGATACACTACACCATCAGTTCCTATGAGAATATAAGTTGATGGGCTACTTAGGAAATTGTTTGTATATGTTCCTCATGGAAAATCATATTCCTCGTATGTTCAAGGAACTATATTTGCATCTACTTTTTCTATTGTTCCAGAAGTAATGGTAAATTGTGTTGCATTTGTAATTGTTAAATTACACCCATCGTGAACACCTGTTGATATTAGATGGATGAGATTTTCACGAACCCTAACTGGTCAATCTCAATCTGTAATAGTAAGCTCTCAAGTAATTGTATCGCCTGCTTTTGCTACCTTTTCAGTATCTAGTTCATTCAAAGCACTCTGAATATCAGTTGCAACGATATTTCATGCTGGTGTATTTGTTATAGATGAAGCAGGATGTGCATCAGAAGCAGAACGACCACCGAGATTATTATGAGTCTGTGAAAGCTCCGTAACTATTTCTGCGATTGACTCAATAGATACATCAACAATAGCGTCATCGTTTGAAGTATCTGAAATAAGTACACGATCATCAAGTGCAGGTGTTACTTCTGGTGTTTCTGTAGGAAATTTAATATCTGGCATTTTATGTTGGGATTATACGAGTAGTCCAGTTAGAATCTTTTGGATATGGAGTAGAAAATACAATTATTTTGTTTCCATACTTATCCGTGATATAGTTTCCGTTCTTATCTTGCAAGTAGTAATCTCTTATTGTTGGTCATGTTCTTTTTGAGAAAATTGTACTTACTTCATCTCTTTTAGAAAAAGAGCTAGACGGAATGGTTCTTGTGCTCCAATCCATATTTTTATAAATTATTTATATGTATATAAGTATATATAAAAGTACATAAAAAACAACTAAAGAAAAAATCCCCCGATTAAGAGGGACTTTATTTACTTCTTTTTCTTTCCATATTCTTTCTTCTCGTGAGTCTTAGACTCTTTCTTTCCTTTTCCGCAACTCATATAATTGAGGAGTTAATGGATATACTTCGCTTATTGATTCCAAGAATTGAGACATTGTTTCCACTGGCTTCTTCTTGAATACTTTTTTAATAGTATTGTATATTGCATAGAGTATTCAGAATATAGCTAGTATAGTCATATTTATTTTTTTATAGGAGTTTTTTTGAGTGGTTTAGATGGAGTTACTATACTCTTTTTTAGTGGTTTTACAACTGATCACATAATAATTTCCTCTGCTTTCTTTGGAGTTGTCTTTCTGATTGCTTCCGTTGCCTTTTTTATAGTTTCTGGCTTTGCACTCTTTGACATAAGATTTTTAATTCATTGCTTTGTTATACCATAAGCCTCAAGAATCCTTGCTGCTACAAGCGGATTAGAAGCTATGAATCATGCTATTGCTCCAATTGGTCATCCTGCTGCAGTTCATGCACCGATAGATGCTACATTTCGTATAACACTTCCTGTTTTAATCTCAAGAGCTTTTGAAGCCTCTTCAAATGCCTTTAGAGCCTTAATCTTATCAGAAATTCAAGGCATAAGCTCTTCGATCCGTTCGAGTTTAAATTCTTTTCCTTTACCTGTTAGATTTGATATGGTAGAAAGTGCGTTGTCTTTTACGCTTCCGTCTGAATTATAAACAAGTGATTTTACTTTGTTTAGATATTCACGAGCAGGAGCAAATTGTGCGTCTTTCTCAGCAAGTCAAGGAATACGCTCTTTTGCAAGTGTATCGAGTTCTGAGCGAATCTTTCTAACAACAGCTTGTCATTCTGACGATACTCCTTTGTCCCAAGATATAGTCGAGTCAATCTTTCTGCGTAATGCAAGTAGTCTTTCGTCTGTAATATCTCACTTTAACTCTTGGAAGTAGTCAGAAACCTCTTTTAATGCGTTTCTATCGCTTTTAGGTAGGTTTAGCGTATCAACTTCCTTTGTGGCGTTCAAAAACGCATCATCAAGCTCTCATTTGTTTGCTACAACCTCTCATCTTCGGAGTTCCTTATACGATTTACCGAGTTCTGATAGATCTTCAATACTTTTGTCGAGTGCTGCCTTTGTATCGGTAAATAGAGATTCTCGAGTAAGTTCTCCAGTTCTTGCTGCCTTGTAAAGTTTTGGATTTGATTTTATTACTTGCTGTGCTTCTTTAGAAAGCCCTGTTCCAAGTGATATTGCTTGCTCTGTTGCAGTTGTTGGAATCTTTGCTATTGCTGCACCAGTTTTCTCTGCACCTGTTACAATCGCTTTCCCTGCTGTCTTTGCACCTTGTGCAACGGCTTCTGCTCATTTCTTTGCGAGTTCACTTTCTGCTACTGAAGTTACTCATTTACCTCATACGAAGTTAAGAAGTACATTTGAAGCCGCTCAAATATCCTTTAGGCGTTCTTTCTGGTCTTGTGGAAGTGTTTCATACCAGCTCGATACCTCCGAAGCAAGAGGACCGATTTTTTCACTGATTCATTGCTTTACTGATTCTGGTGTTGCTTGTGATACTGCTTCTCAAACTAATCAAGTAACAGGAGATAATGCAGATTCAAGTGCTCATGCAGCACCACGAACAGCACCACTTACAATATTTCCCTCTCACATTCTTTCAGCACCGCTTTTTATTCACTCAATACCACTTTTGAAAGCCTCTGCTGTCTTTTCTCCTACACCTTGTAGGAATGATTTTTCTTCTTGTTGTTTACCGAATAACTCAGGGTATAGCTTTGGAGCTTCTGAGTCTGGCATTCAAGCCTTTACATCGAGTGCATATTGCTCGAAGATGCTCTTCTTTGACTTTAGCTCTGGATAGTATCGGTCAAATTCTTCCATTGGCATACCTGATTTGATATCAGAGATAGCCATACTATCAATAGAAGATACTTCGTTGATTCATTGCACATTTTTTGCTTGTTCTTGCATTATATTTGCTTGCTCTTGAGTTGTTCATGCTTTATAAGGAGCTGGAGCTGGTTTCTCTGTTCACAATGCAGAATCGAAAGGATTTAATTCAGAACGCATAGAAGCCCGAGATGAATCGGGCTGTCATTGCGTGAAGTCGAATAGATTTATTGCCATGTTATTTTGTTGGATTATATCTACCTGTATTCGTAATTCCTGCTCAAGTTTGAGATGATTGCCATCTTCAAGTGCTTGTTTGTGGTTGTGTCTGTGGTTGTGTTTCTGTTTTCTGATTCTTATTCAATATATTCTGATATTTTGTCTTTAAGTCTGTTATTGCTTTCTTGAATGATTCCTCTGATTGATCCAAATTGATAGCAGCAGCAGTATTTCTCAAGAATTCAATATCCTTATCAGACATAGCACCCTTTAGCTTATCAATGTTATTGAATGCAAGACTATCTTTGAGATTTGCAAATAATGTTTCAAAGTCTGCCTTATCACTTCACGGCATTGTATATCCTGTTTGTAATCACTTGAATCATACAGCATCAGATAATCCATCGTGTTTTTCAATAGCATTGAGAGTATTTATGAGCGATGTTGCTTGTTCTTTCTGTGCAGTTGTTGCTGGCATTTGTCATGCCTTGAATTTCGCCCAATCTGCTGTTGATAGTCATACATCAGCAAGAGCTGTTTGTGCATTCTTATCAATTTTTTCAATAGACGCAAGAAGTGCAACATCTGAGTCTGTATATTTCCTTTCTGTAGCTGTTCAACCAACTCATTTTGCAAGAGGTGTGTTATTGTAGAATCCAGTTGCAGAAGAAATAGGAACAGTTCTTTCTGTTACTTTCTTATCCCCATTATAGTTTGATTCCTTTAGTGTAATTGTTCCATTTGCTTCGTCTACACCTGTAACGATAGCAATATGTCCATAAGTCTGGTCATAACCGCTTCAAGTAAATAGTGCCATTCATCAGATTTGTGGAGTAGTATCAGAGAATTGTGTGATACGAGAAACTTTGCTATTTCCACCCGGCGTAGAACCAAGACCAGTTGCACGACTTGCATAGAATCCGCAATCTCCTCAAACATCTCATTTATTTGCTGATAGATATGTATTATTTACCAATTTTGCTGTTTTTAGATCGTCAGAAGTTGCGATATTTCCATTTTCATCTTGATATAATCAATCATCGAGCTTTGTCCACTTATTTTTTGCAACATTCTTTGCTGCCTGTTGTGCAAGTTCGAAATTCTGAGTCATTTTGAGCTTTTCAATATCGGATAGTTTTCCAAGTTGGATAGCCTGCATTCTCTTAAATTCTGGCTTTGATTGAATATCCTTAATCATCTGTGTTGTGTACTCTTGAAGAGTTTTACCGCTTGCTTTGAAGTCTGCGAGCTTCTTTGTAATATCCTGTGTAAATGGAATTCCCTCTTTTTGATATGTATCCATAATACTCTTAATTGCTGTGTATGGATCATTTGCAAGTGCTTCTTGCTGTTTCAATCATTGCTCAAACTCTGCTTGCTTTGTTTGTAGTCAAAGTTGTGCTTGATAGTCTGCAAGTTGTTTCTGTCTTGCGAATGCTTGTGCTGATTCTTGACTTTTTAGATTTTGTTCTACTACTTTTGCTTGGTCTGCTTTCAGTTCGGTAAGAGTTCAGAAAATGATATCATATTCGTCTTTTGCTTCATTCAATTTTTCGGATAGTGATCTTTGTCTGCCAGATATTAGTGCTTGAAGCTCGTTTTCCATTAGACCTCTTCATTGATATTCGTTTCTTACAGAATCTTCAATATTCTTATACTCTGATTTTATCTTATTATATTTTGATAGTGCTTCATCTCGTTCTTTCATCTTTGCATAAATCTCTGGAGTTGTAAGAAGTCATTTATATTCATCTATTGTAATAACTCCATCTTCAAGTGCTTTAGATGTTGTAGGATTGTTTGCAATAATTGTGCTAGATACTTTTTCTCATACCGATTTAGTATCTACAATGTTTGGTTTCTTGAATTTCTCTGCTTCTGCTAGTTTTGCTTTTGTTACTGGATTTGTGGCAAGGTCGTTATATGCTTGTGTTCATGGAATAATAGCACCAGAGTTCAATGCTGACGTAAGTGATTTAACAGAAAGGTTTGAATAGCGATTAAAGTTATCGAAACGCTGTTTTGCAACCTTATATTCGTTGGAATTTAGTACATTGCTATCTGTAGGATATGCACCTTGAATAAGATTACCAAATATAGCATTCGCATTTGGTGGAGTTGTCTTTGATGCAATGAATTGGTCAACAAATGCTTTCTTTTCTGGGCTAGATTGGTCATATCCAGCGAATGTTTTAATAGCTTCTGGAGTTTTCATTCCAGAATCATAGGCTTTGATGAGATTTGCAAGAACTTCTGCCTCACGACCTGCAACTTTTGTGTAGTCTACAACTGGTTCTGTTTTAGCAGTTGTTGTAGGTGTTGTTGTAGGTGTAGTAACTGCTGGAGTTTCTACTTTAGTAGTAGTTGTAGTAGTCGGTTGAGTAGTCTGTGCGACAGGCTGAACACTAGATGTCTGAGTATTCGCTGGAGGATTGAATAGAGCATTTGGTGTTGTTGGAGTAATATCAAAAGTCGTTGTATTTGCTGTTTGATTTACAAGCGTTCCTTGTGGTTGTGTATTTGTATCAATCTTTGTTGGTGCGTTCTTCTGTGCATTATATGCAAGCATCATATCCGCTTGCTTGATTCGTGCATCATCTCAACCTGTATTGGCTGATACAGCGATTTTCTGCTGTTCTGTAAGTCCAGAGTATTTTGGATCAGTTAGTGCCATATTTTTATGTAAATAATATATTTGCATTGTATATAAAAAGGTAGCTTTTGCAAGCTACCTGATTGCTGTGTAACACACACTTATATTTGCTCCTGTAGCTGTTGTAACATTTATTGTGAATCAATCAGCATCCATTGATACAAATACAGCTCTTCATATTGCTGTTCCTGCACCATTTCGGATATAAATACATTGAGAAGTAGTATTTGTTTTGGAGTTTACATCAAACGCCCATTGCGAAGTAGATGACATTGCACCATTACCCATTCCGCTAGAATTATCGGTATATGAGAATGTAACAAGAGTTGGAGTAAATCATAAACCAGTAACGCTTATATTTCCAGTAGAATTGAATGTGAAGTTACCTACTGCAGAACCGCCACTAGAAGAAGCTCATCTAATTGCAACACTTGCATCGAGTTGTGGCTGACCATATCCATATCTTGTATCAGACGGAGTATTTACGCTTTTTATGATTCATTTTGAAGAATCATTTGTTTTATTGGATAATTTCATATGGCATTGTTAAATCGTAGAACTCTGGAGATACAACTCAACTTGTTCTGTTCAATACAACCTTGAATTGTATCTGATAGAATGCAACTGGATAGTTAAATTCGTGTTTTGTAAGTGATGTTCATATGATTGTACTATCTATTGTTCAAACAAGGCTATATGCACCTCAATCTACAGAAGTATAAATAGAAATACTCGTGTTTGCTGGTGTTTTCACTCAAATTGTAATCTTGTTTCCGCTTTTTCTCTGTTGTGCAAAATCTCAAAGAAAAGGCATTGTTTCAATATATCAAGTAGAAGCATATCAAGTAGATATAGAATCAACATATCAATCGCTTTGGTCTGTTCACTTGCTATATGCTATGTATATTCTTCAACCTGTTCATTGGGTAATGAAAAATTGTCAGAATGTTGGCTGTACTCATGTATCATATACCCTAGAAAGTGATTCGTTAAGTTCTGGGTAAAAGCTACCATACCTGAGAATAGAATTATTTATTGTTCCGTTTTCTGGAGCAAGTCAGGCACAAATATATATAAATCCATTAACACACGCTATTGAATTCATGCTCACATCTCTAACGAGTGCTCACTTTGTTCATAGAGCCTTGTATATGATAGGAGTATTTGCACCATCTGTCTTGAATATGATACTATTTCCAGAATTATCTACTCAAACACCATAGATTATATTACCACGAGCAACTGCTCATTTGAAAATTATATCTTCAAATTCATTTCTTCCAGAGAAAGATGTGTCTGATTTATTCCATCTGTAAATAGCTGAATATGATCCGTTATTATCGTTGGCGAAGATATAAATTTGAGTGTCTACTTGTAGTATTCACACTATATACTCAGACGCTTTAATTCTGAATCTACTAGTTACAACACCTGTTGGACTCATTGATAAAAAGTAGCTTCACGCACCAATATATAGATTTCCTCCGTCAGAGAAAGCGGTTCTGTACGTTCAAGAATAACTTGGAAGTGTTACTGTAGATTCACTAGATGCTGTTATGTTAGAATTAAGAAAATATACCTTATCTCTACTTGTAAGAACAACATATTGATAGTTCGTAGCACTTATTGTAGATGGGAAAGAAACAATTGATTGAATACTATCAGCTGAATCTGTATCGGCAAAAGTCCAAAGAATTGTTCAATCTTCGTTTTTAATATACGATGTTCAACCAGAAGCAACAACTCAAACCATTGCATCTGCGAGTGTAGGATTGTACTCTATGAATCTAGGTTCTCAACCAAGTGAGTTTTGACTTGTTCTTGAGTGTTTTGCTAGAGTTATCTTTCTAGAAGATGTATTTATATCTATGTTTGAGCAATCGTATATTCCAGCACCATTTGGAGAAACAAAATCATCGTTTGTAATTCCATCATGATACCTGTTTATGTAGTATTGTTTATCTTCCATTACATAAAATAGTTAAGATTAGGCTCCATTATCTCTGCTGGTTCTTGGTTTCTTCACTTCATCTGGTAGATGGAGTTTATTTTTGCACTCTGATAGCTATTTTCTTCTGCTATTTCTTCGTTCTTGAGTTTTAGAAAGAAGTATATATGTTTACGAACTCCGTTTACTAATACTTGATGAAAGCGTTTTGGAATCTTTACTGCTGTTTCTGCATCTCATATAACGAGAGCAACTGGATGTAGAATTGCATCTATTTTTAGCCCGTTAGTAACTGCTTCTGTTGCTACTGGATAAATAAATACGGAATTATCACGAACAAAGTAAATAGGAGCACTATTTGGCTGATTTACCTTATACCAAAGGTCATCATGCTCTAGGTTTGCAGGATCAACACGAGTACAAGGAGTATAATCTGTATCACTTTCACTATATTTAACTGCTACACGCTCAACTTGGTCAATGTAGTAGTTTGGAGAAGAATTTGTGTCGTAAATAGTATATTCTTCCTGTCATACTACAGTATTTCCTGTGAGTCTGTTCCAGAAATGCCTCTCTCAAAGCTCTGTAATCATATCAGACACAAAGTCATCATATACGATATTCAAATCTCGAATACCTTGCGAAGATGGTACATATACGGAGGTGCTAATAACTCACTCACACGCTTTTGTAATAATTTCTAGTGGTGTCATTTTATATAAATAATAATAATAGTTACATTATAATCTTTTTACACAATAAAACAACCAAAGAAAAAGCCCCATTTCTGGGGCTGTATTCTATAGCTTCTTTCCTCGTAGTTTTACAATTCCGCTTCCTTTCAAATCCATACAATCAATTTCTCGATTAGTATTCTTTTGATTTTCTGCGAATTCTTTAACTAGTTCTTCTGTAGATTCAATTTCTTCTTTAACTTTTGCCATATTGTGATATTGTTAAATATTAATCAACAGCAACTGTAATCTTCTTAGCAACGATACGAGCTGGATTAAGTCCAAGAACATCCATTCCATATACGTTTTCGAAAAGAAGACGTGAAGCCATAGCTCCAGTTCCTTCTGTCTCCACCTTAAATTTATTCATCTGTTCAGCACCATTGATTGCTTCTCCATCGAATGCAACCATATAGGTATTAACTCCAGAATCAGCAGTTGGGATGTTGTTTGATTCATAGATTATAAATCCAGAAAGCATACAAACATAAGCTGCTTTTTGACGAGTAGTAAGCCCTTCTGGAACCGCATCGTATACACCAGAACGGCGAAGAAGTGATGCAATCTTTGGGTTTACGAATAGAGTCTGACCAGTAGGAAGCCCAGCTTCAGAAAGTACTACACGCATAGATTCAATAGAATCGAATACAGTTGTCTTTGATTCTGTGGATGGAGTAGCAGATGTAAGAACAGTACCTGCACCAGCGATAGCTGTTGCAAGAGTAAACTTATCCATATCCTGTGCAGAAGCATCAGCAATAAGTGATGTAAGTTTCATCTGAACATCTGTATTGCTTCGAATCTCTTCGATATCTTTAATCTTATATCCCTTGTTTCGTACCTGATCTACAACTAGATCAGAAGAATTCTCTGTCCAATCTGAGATTGTAATAGTTTCTCCAGATGATGATACTGTATTAAGAGTAATGTTGTTAAAGTATTTCACTTTTACTGTGTCACCTTCAGAAAGAAGTTGTTTCTCGAATACCTTGTTTACTAGCGGATATGCGAGTGTCTTGTTTGTGATTTGTGCCTGATATTGATTTGCAAGATTTGCAACTAGCACCTGTGTATTTGCCATTTTATTTAAATGGTTAGTAATATATTAAATATTACTTTATTCGAATTTTACCAGCGTAAGCCATTTCCCATAATTTTGCGGCTTCATTTTGTGGAAGTTTCGCAACCTCATCTTGAGTGAATTCCGATCGTTTCGGAGATGTATCCGAATAAGTAATATTCATTGAGTTTATTTTTTTCTTGTTTTCTATAGCCTTGTCGCTATTTAGTACAAGTAGTTTAGCCTCCTCATAATTATTACCACGCTTTACATACTTTAGGAAATCATCTTTATAATCCTCTAGTTCTGGATTTTTATCAATAAATTTTTCCAAAAGTAAATCTTCTTTTGTGATATAATCACCAGTTGGCTTCTCTTCTGACTTTGTAGACTTCTCTTTCTTCTTGTATTCTACAAGTCGGCTTTCTGCTTTCTTCAAGCGTTCTTCGAGCTTTTTGTAATCTTCCACAGTAAGCTCTACTTCTTCTGTATCAACCTCCTCGGTTTCAACATCGGTTTCGATTTCATCGATAACCTCTTGATTGTTCTGTTCCATCAGACAGTAAATAAATGGATATAAAAGGATTTTTGAAAGGTTTTCCCGAACCTCATATGTAAATATACATAAAAAGTATATAAAAACAAGCTCGAATTAACGAGCCTGTTTATTCTACATAAGTTTTACTTGTGATTCTTGTATATCTTGTATATGAGAATCTATATCGTATAGAAAATCACTTCTTGCTTTTAGATATAATTGATTCTTCTGAATAATAGCTAGAGATTCTTGATCGTTTAAGTCTGCAACCATTAACATTTTCGTTAAATCGTTAAGTGCACACTGATTTATTTTCTCTAGTATATTGAATCAAGCATGTTCTCTGAATGCTTTTAGCACATTTCTTTCTTCTGTAGATAATTCCATATTTTTAAAGTTAGAAAGCTACCTGTTGAGTAGACGGAACTTGATTCTGTAGTTCTGAGTTTACCATATTCATTGCCATTGCTCATGTTGTTGAGTCTGATTGTCATTGTGGTTGCATTCCAATATCTTTTGTTTCTTCTAGCTTTAGAGTGTAATCACGAACTGCACGGAATTTTGCAGGAGTATCAAGAGCTTGCTTATATATAGCAATATATGTTCTCAAATCTTGTCAAGGCTGTGGAGTAAATGCTTCTTCATCATATACATCTTTGTTGAGAAGCCCGAGTTTCGACTTTGCATCAATCTCGTCTGGTGTTTCTTCGATATATAGATGCGAATCAAATCATTTAACTCATAGTTTGTCCCCAATCTTTCTCAAGAACTCATTGAATCCATAGCTTCCTTGCTTCATATTCGCAATGTATAAGTTAGCAACAGAGAGAAGTCTTGCAACATCTTTTTGATTCTGTGCATCTTCGTTTTGCTTTGAAACAACGAATACTTGTATTTTTCCCTCAGAGATGAAGTCTTTTTTAGAAAGTTGTCTTGAGAGTGCTTTTCATTCTTGGAATAGAGCGATATTCTTCTTATCTTTACTTCACATGTTAAGAGAATAGCTCTTATACCACGCTTTCCAGAATTCTTTTTGACCTCGAAGATAGTTTGAACCAATCCAACCAAGTATTTGATTTGTATTCTGTTGAAGTGTTTGAATCTCTGCTTTTGTTTGGCTTCCTGATATTGATTGACCGAATGCAATAGAACTTACTCCAGTTGTTCATTCCATAAAGCTATTAAGCTCGTTTTTAATCTGGAATGGGAATTGACTTGGATTTGTAGGTTGCTCAGTGAATATAGAAGCTCAAACATTTCCTGTTTGTGTTCGTACTGGAATATATCTTCCTCCAGGTTTTTTCTCTGCTAGTTTTGCTACATCAACTCCTAGATTCTGGTCGATAAACTTATCTGGTCAAAGTGCTGCTTGTCGAGCTTGGATAAGCTGTAGATTTGAAAGAATCGAGATATTATCTTGGAATTGTAGTACTTCATCAGCAATAGAAACACCAATGAAACTTCAAGGCTTTGGCTTTCGTCTATGTAATTGAATAGGGAAAGTAACCTTTGTTGGCTTTAGAAGCTCTGCTTTTGTGAGCGGTTCAATCTCTACACATCGAATAAGTGTCTGTCGTGAGTCAATCCAAGTTGTAAGCCACTTCTTTCCATCATATACAAGGAAATGATCGTAAATATCAACCATTCATTCGTTATCTACAACATCTGTTGCTCAAGAAGCAGAATTTCTTGCTCTTTCGTCTTTATCTAGTTCTTGGGAGTATGTTACGAGTTGTGAAACATCTTTCACATCGTATAGTGGAGAATTTCTTACGCTATCTGCTGAAAGTCTACGCTCGAATCAGATGAATCGCATCTTTGAATCTTGCCAGCATTTAGGGTCTGGAATAATAGATAGTGGAGAAATACTATCAACTATCGGTGCAATTTCCTCATCATCGAATCCGTCAATTACTGTTGCAGATAATCCGTAAAGAGCACAATCATTTACAATCTTTTCTCTAACATAATACAAACCGAGTTCTTCATTATCGAATGAAGCAGCAAGATTTGCATTTGCCATTACTTCTCGAGAGATTACTCAATCTTCTCAAGTGAATTGTACATCTAAATCATCGTTGAGAAAGAGAGAGTTTTCTAGTTGTAGATTCTTCCAGAGTAATGTCATCTTGAGAGGTTGTCATTCTACATATTCTGGTAGAAGTTTCTCGATAACATCTCTCTTTGCATCTCTAATCGATCGAATATGATTGAATCACATTTCATACTCACGATTTACTTGTGCCCTGAGAGCACTTTCCATCTTTTTTAGATTCATAGAATAATAATTAAGTAGTTTTGTATACTATATGTATTTTTGTACATATTACAAACGACTATATTCAAGGTATATCTGGAATGTAGATAGATTGATTGTTGTTTATGTTTATTCTTATGATAGAAACAGCAGATGCAAGAGAATCAATCAAATCATCGTGTTTTCAGTTTGGAAATCTGAGTAGTTCAGATTCTAGATTAGAAAGATTCTTGCAATTCTCTCTGTGGATAATAGAACCTGAAGAATATCTTGGCTGTAATACAGATCGTATTCTTGATTCTTTCTCTCATTGTGGTCTAACTTCTTCAAGAGTAAAGTATTTATCTCTAATTCTCATTTGATTCTTTATTTCTAGAGCGAGCATCTTTTGGTATTGTACTATTTCAACTCAAGCACGATAGCTTTTTCATTTGTTCTTGTATTCGTCTGCTGTAATAAATAATTCGTCTATAATTTCATCTGGAAGTGCTTTCAGATGTTTTGATTCTAGTAAATATAGATTATTGCTTTCTGTATCTTTTCAGACGGTAACTATTGCTGTGAAATCTGCTTCATCTTTTTGGCTAATTGCTGGATCAACAAATGTTACAATATCCATTCTTCATATTCTAGCTTCGATTTCTAAATCATTACAATATACAAATTGTTCTCTCTTAAAATCTCAACCAGATTCATTTATAGGATCTTGCTGATATTGTGATTGAAAGAAGTAATCACCTATTTGCGTTCTCACTTCTTCAAGATATGGAACAGAGAAACGGGACTCCCAAAATGATTTTCCATTATCATTGATTGCAGGAACAGAAACAATCTCCCAATCGTTTTCCCTAGATGTAATGTATCAAACAAGGTCATCTTCTCTCCATCTTTGCATAATAATACATATTCATGCATTTTCATTATGTCTACGAGATAGAAGTGTTGAGTCATACCATTGTTCTACTCGTTTTCTTATTGTTTGGCTTTCTGCGTCTTGACGAGTTGCGTATGGATCATCTACAATAAGTCTATGTCAACCTTTACCAGTAATTCCACCTCAAACACCGAAAATCATAAGATGATTTCAATTATCCATTGACCAATCATTTACGCTTCCATTATCTCATTTTATTCTTGCTTTATACATTCACTTGTATTCTTGGCTATTTACTCTTTCACGAATATTTCTGGATATTGTTTCAAGAAGTGAAACGCTATGACCCGTATAAATAACATCAGTTCTTTCTAGTTGTCCAAAGCTCCAAGCAATAGCCTCAGAAATCATACGAGTCTTTCAAGATCGTGGCGGAAGTTGAAGTATTAACTTCTTCTTTCTTCCAAGCATAAATTCTGATAGATATAATGCAAGTATCTCATGAATATCTGCTATCTCAAAGAACTTATCATTAAATACACAAAAAGACAACAAGTCTTTTCTTGCTGCCTCTCTAAAAAATGCTAGTTCGTCTTTGTTCATTGCTCTTGGAGTTTAATGTATCTTCGTGCAATAATATCTGCTTGTGATTCTCAAATTGATTCTATTCGTTCAGTAGCTCATCAATTTAGTAGTTGCGATCTCTTGAATGCACTTTCTACAGTAGAATTTGCTACTGATATATCTCATCTATCCAATGTTTCTTTTGCTAGCGTTTCTTCTGTAAATCTCTTTGTAATTAAGCTCATATTCTTAACACTTGCCAAATCGTTTTCTATAATGCTAGCTATGATTTCAGAACTTTTCACAACTTCTGGCAAATCTTCTTTAATAATCTTTCTTGCTGTTTCATAATTTACTCAAGTCTTTTCTTGAATCTCTCAAAGAGTAATATCTGGATTTTTTATCTTTGATTTTATTACCTTTGCTTTATCAGAGTTTTTTGTTTTACTACCTCTCATAGTTTTATTTTTAATTACTCATCAATTATATCTGTTTCTTCTTCTTTTACAAGCTTCTTTGGTAGTTCTGTTCAAGGAGTAAAACACTGACCTTTCCAATATCCTCACTCTATTTCTGTAAGTGTATATCCTTGTTGTAAGTTTGTTATATACTTGAATAGTTTTTTATCGCTCCAATCAATAACTCATTCAGATTTCCATTTATAGATAATCTGCCATTTGCGTTTATTGTTTTCTACAATTTCTGGAAGCATATATTATTGTTTATTTTGTAGTTCTAGTTTTTTCTTTAGATGTTCGTATCAGAATAGATTAAAGCAAACTGCTGCCATATGATCTTCATCTGTTTCTCAATTTGCCCATTGTACGAAATGCCTCCAAGCTGATGCTTTCATTCCATCTATAAATTCTTGGTTCACACCTTTCTCCCAGTTTCTATCTCAATATATAACAGCACCTCTTGCATATGCTCATGCTATTCTCGTAAGTGCTTCTATTGGAATAAGATCATAGCGTGGTTTATCTGTCTTTACTTCACGCTTTGCACCTCACTCAAATGTTTTATTGTTTCATGAGTTTTTAGTTGTGTACATATTCTTGTATTATGGAGCCAGTTATTCTGACACAAGTACTATACTATATCGTCAATCGTCAATCATCACAGCAACATAGTATAGTATTACTTGCTCACTTTCTGTGATGCTCTTTAATTTTTAATGGAGCGGTGAACGGGAGTCGAACCCGCATTGTAGGGATTTGAAGTCCCCTCAGAATGCCTTTCCTGTCACCACCGCATAAACCGATTTACGAACTTCGGGAAACGCTGCGGGTGATGGGGTTTTCCCAACCGTCTGAAACGCAGTACTTATTCAAAAGCATCATCAATTCCTTCACCAATATCTTTAATTGCATCTGTTATTACATTTTCTCATACCAATAAATCCAATGGTGCTGATACAATTTGAGCTAGTCCTTCAAATAGTCACATATTAGGAAAATTATTATTACTCGCATTTATACTCTGCGGAGAGATTCTTTGTACTGCCTTATATACTTCTGGAATATACCTGCTCGATGATATTGATTAACTCATCTATACTTTGCGGTAAATCGAGCATAATTAAACCAACTTGATTTATTTTTTGAATATAGCATATCCCTCATCTGAAGAATTCTTTCGCTGATTCAAAGTCAATAAATATTCATAGTTTGTTTTATTACGTATTATTCTCTTGCGGGAGAGTTCTAATAGTCAGGAAGTAGGCGGAAAGGTTTGACTTTCAGTGTACATCTTGTCTTCGAAGAATTGGTGGAACTCCCCAAGTGTACCACGATGTTCCATCACGGCGTATCACTGTACGGCTCGCCTACTTTCTAACTACTAGAGTTTGTTTATATTAAATGAAATGTAAATCATATTTTAGAAAGCATTTCATTTTTCTCTCTATCTCTTTTTTCTCTCTCTATTTTCGCTTTCTCTACATTTGATTTTACCCATTCGTTATGTCATTCCATAAAACGAAAATATTCATCTTCAAATATCTTTTTCCTTTCCAAAACAGATACGTTTTCACAATTTACTATAAATCATTTTTCAGTAAATTCTTTTATAGCAAATTTGTATGCACTATCAGCATCTTTGGAAACAATACTTACTACATATAGTAATTTACACCATTCGCAATCATAAATTTCAAAATCGAATAATTTTACATTAGGATTTTGTGAATTATACAAAAAATTAAGTGCTATCCTTAGATTTTCGTTTATCTTTAACATATAGTTATAGTTATTTTTATATAATTGTTTTGTTCTACTAATGGTCAAGGCAATAGGATTCGAACCTATGTTTGGAGTGTCCAAGACTCCGGTGTTAACCACTACACTATGCCAAGATGGAGGAAGATACTGGATTCGAACCAGTGGTGCTATTACACACTAATAGTTAGCAACTATCTGCATTAAACCGCTCTGCCAATCTTCCAATGGCGGTAGGCGTGAGACTCGCACTCACAAGGCATTTCTACCAAGCAGTTTTCAAGACTGTTTCCTCATCTAGCCGGATGCCTACCAAAATTAAATCCTTGTTCGGAATCTTACCGACTACAACCATAAGCCTAGGGGGTTGCTACTCGTCGATAGTAGGACTTATATATAACGTATAAGCAGAAGCAAAGGACTTACACCTTTGCACGAATCAGCTACGATAGGGATTTCCTCCATTCGTCAATGGATAGGTAGCACATTTAAGGAATCCGTTTTCTTTTCTGCGTCTATATTCCGCCATTCTGCTTATTGTTCTATACCTCCATTGGAGGGTAATGGATACGCTTGGAGTCGAACCAAGTAGCGCGCCTTCCGAGCATTTCTGCCTCATATCCATTACTCTCCCGAAGAAGAGCCAAAACACTTTTTGTATTCCACACGTCGCTCTCTCCTACTCATACCGCCCGAGGGTTTCTTTTCGTTCGCTCCTTTGCGTTTTGTTTCTGGTGTTTTGTGGCTTGTAGTACCATTTTGCAACAGGCGTTGACTATCATAGCGTTCTTGCCGATCGAAGTAGCTTCATATGATTAAAGCAAATTTATTATACTCAGATTTTATTTAAAGCAAATCTTTTTTACTATATATTTAGAATGGAATATCCGCAATGTCAATACTCTCTTCCTTTTGTGTTGGCTTCGTTACATTATCGTCACGCTTTGGGAACACATTTAGCCAAGTTCCCATTAGTTTGATAGAGTATCGGTCTTTCTCTGGATCGTAGAACAAAGCTCAGTGATTTGTCCATTTTGTTTTTTCTTCTCATTGCTGGTTTGTGAATTTCTCTCCAGTCGCAATATCTCCAATGAATTTAGTTGCCATTTTTTGACATAATATTATTAAGTAGTTCTTCTAGTTTTTTTTCTTCTTCTGGTGTAATTTCGATTGTTTCAGATTTTTCCATATTTTTTACAACTTCTATAATATCATCAATATTTGAGATAAGCTCATAAGCTGAGATTATAGAGTATGGAATAGCTGTAATTATATTCTTGATTGCAGCGAATATTGCCGATAGAATTATAATTACTATGTAGATTGCTTTCATGGTTTATTTTTACCAAGTAAAATGACTTCAAGCACTTTTTCTTTATTTTTTTCTGTTAGTTCTAGCCATTCTTGAGTTGTAAATTCTCAACTGGCTATTACTTCATTTGTTTTTACATCTCTTACTTCTATGTGTATGGTTTCCATGTTATGAATTAAGGAGTAAGCCACGACCTCTTTTACGAAGTCGCAGGTCTACTTCTTAAGATTCTTTAGTGTTAGAGTGGTGGTTTTTTCCCACATATATATGCCACTCGCTTGGCTACTTTTGGAATTTTCTCTGATCGTATTCACGAGATAGAAACATATGTATATCTTTGGGGTCTTTTACTCAAGAATCATATAGTTGCCTAAAGTGTTCTGCAAATGTTTCAATCCATTTTTGTTCTGACATTCCATATTCTTCCATTCAAAGTTTCATTGTTTGAATTTCCACTTCTACCAATTCTTCAAATAGTCTATCAACATTTCTTGAAACATATTCTCTTAATTTACATGAAGATGGTCTTTCATCTCATTTTAGAGATTCTAGCAAGAGTATTTCTTCGGCTAGTGATTCCATATGTGATTGATATGTAATATACATGTGCTATTATACTCGTCTTTTGTGTTTGTCAAAACTTTTAAAAATTCTTTGCGTTTTCTTTTAGATAATTTCTTACTATATCATCCATAATTTTAGAGTCTTTCTTTTTAAGAGAAATTTTTTTTAGAAATAAATCTTTTGGAATATCTCACCTAAAAACAGTCCAGTTATGGTTGCTTTTATCTAAATCTATATACGGTTTAATTTCATCAAATAATTCTTGCATATTTATAAAGTTATAATAAATCCATATAGAATAAGCATCGTACACTTTGAGAAGATAGCTTATAGGTGTTGCGGATCCTTAGTACAATCATTCCGCCTTCGGTATTGAAATGCTTGCATGAAAAATCAATCAAACATATTACTCTAATAATATGCAACCAAACAGATTGAAATAGTACGCACTTCAATCATACGCTCAAAGTTTCCTTTTATTCTTTCACTATATTGGAGGCTATTTCGAGT